>Ga0316204_10003038_pt1 | contig 35254 bp, 30 predicted proteins | sample 6monrhotite_MG_2_FD_205661 | JGI IMG/M metagenome (GOLD analysis project Ga0316204, IMG submission 205661) | Microbial mat bacterial communities from mineral coupon in-situ incubated in ocean water Damariscotta River, Maine, United States -... | ecosystem: Environmental > Aquatic > Marine >... | reverse complement strand
GGAACGCGACGTCCCAGCGCCCCACACTAGAGGGTGTTGCGACGTCAGATGCCTCGCCGCAAGGCGACATCAGGAGGCAAGACCTTGCGAACACGTGGACGGTTTTCGACGGAGACGAGCTGTTGTTCTGCTGCGAACCCACTCTGTAAAACCGGCCAGGTTTCGCAACGGATGCAAACCCAGGTGGGCATGCCAGACGACTCGAGAGTCACTGCACAGGGGTCCTCCAGACCGGGAGGAAAGGCGACGACGACGAAGGAGGAGACTTGCCTGAGAGGGGAAGCGCAGGTTCCCCTCTGGAGACAACGCTGGTTGGCAGCCGCGAATCCGTCAAAGTGGCTAAGGCCCGCACTAACGCTCACGATCCATGCGGCAGCCGCGCTCCCAGTGAGCCCCACGATCCATGCGGCAGCCGGCCTCACGCTGAGCCTCACGATCCCTGCGGCAGCCCACCCCCCGCCCGGTCCAATCCCCACCGGCTCCATGCCCACCGGACCGAACGCTCGGGGCTACGGAACCGCTGATGTCTGGGAGCCTGTGGGGGGCACGGGCCGGGCTGCCGCATGGATCGTGTCGGTCAGCGTGGGCGCGGCTGCCGCATGGCTTGTGGTCGTTAGTTCAGCTCTTCAGCCACTTTGACGGATTCGCCGCTGCCAACCAGCGTTGTTTCCAGAGGGGAACCTGCGCTTCCCCTCTCGGGCAAGTTCTCCTCCTCGTTCCTCGTCGTCATCGCCCTTCCTCCCGGTCTGGAGGACCCCTGTGCAGTGACTCTCGGGTCGTCTGGCAAGCCCACCTGGGTTTGCATCCGTTGCGAAACCTGGCCGGTTTTACAGAGCTGGATGGCAGCAGAACAACACCTGGTCTCCGTCGAAAACCGTCCACGTGTTCGCAAGGTCTTGCCTCCTGATGTCGCCTTGCGGCGAGGCATCTGACGTCGCAACACCCTCTAGTGTGGGGCGCTGGGACGTCGCGTTCCTCAGAGGTACGCATTCGATGTTGGCGCGCGCCGTGCGGCGCGTGCTGGCGAAAGGTGGGGGCTCATCGAGAGGGTGGGGATGCCGCGCGTGCTGGCGAAAGGTGAGGGCTCAGTGATGAGAGAACATGATCCTCACAGGGGCCTCTTCGCAGTTGGTGCGCGCCGTGTGGCGCCTACCCTTATTCCGTCCTCTTCCGGCGGGTGAAGCCCAATAGGACGGTCAACAGCATCCAGCCCGCGCCCGTGCCTGTCGCGCCCGTGCTGCACGCACAGATAGGCTCAAAGGGGTTCTTGGGGGGGCCCTCGTCGATGAGCGGGTCGGTGTCGCCGCCGGTGTCATCCTCGCCGGGCCCGGCGTCGCTCAAAGGCCCGGTGTCCCCCGTATCGAGCGCGGTGTCCAGCGCGGTATCGACGGCCGTATCCTCGGGGCCGGTGTCCTCGGGCTCGGTCTGCTTGCCGGGCGGGTCATCGACGCGGAGGTAGCCGAAGCCGTAGGTCAGATCGTAGCCGGGGTCGCCCAGATCCACGACCTGTGAGCTCATCCAGTCCCGCAGCCCCTCCGGATCCAGCGTGAACACCGACGACTGGAGCGCCAGCGCGGCCACCCCGGTCGCGTGCGGCGTCGCCGCGGAGGTTCCGGTGAACCAGCCGTTGGTCGTGGAGACGATGGTGGGGGCGGAGAGATCCGGCTTGTCGCGGCCGTCATCCGTCGGCCCCCGACTCGAGTAGTCCACGATCTCGTCGTACTCCCAGTCGACCGCGCCGATCGCGATGCCCCCGGCCGCGTCGGCGGGCAGAGTCAGGTTCTGGGTGTAGGTGCGGCTCTCCTCCGGCACGTTGTGGTAGCTGTAGAGCCAGCCCGTGCGCCCGTCCCCCCGACCGTCGTAGACGAAGACGCTGGCGTAGGCGAAGTCCGAGCCGTCACCCAGCTCGCACCAGGTGTACTCGTAGGGATCATCGTCGCCGTCCTGCTCATCCTCGCTGGTGCCGCAGGGCTCGTCGCCCGTCTGGTAGTCCACGCTGTCGATGTACAGATCCAGGTCGCTGCCGGCGCCGCCGAAGGGCTCGTCCCAGCGGAAGGACAGCTCCACCTCCGCGTCGTCGCTCCAGTCCGTCTCCACCAGCAGCAGCTCACCCTGATCGCCGAACTCCAGCCAGCCGTCGTTGTCGTCGTCAGTGACCGTGCCGACCCAGTAGTTGTCGGACTCGTTGCCCGCCGCGCCGAACCAGGCGATGCCGGCCTCGTGGACCAGATCCACGCCCTGGCTCCAGGCGCTGGTGCCGTCGGCGTGCCAGCGGTTGTCGAAGCCGATGGAGGCGTTGACGAGGTGGGCGCTGCTCTCGGCGATGTCGTAGACCGCGGAGAGGAACTCCACGTCGGTGTCGAAGCTGTAGAGCACCAGCTCCGCGTCCGGGGCGATGTCGTGGAGCACCTGGGCCACATCCGTGCCGTGCTCGCTGTCCCGCCAGCCGCCCAGCAGGTGAGTCTCCACGCTGTCCGGCAGCTCGTCGCCGAGGTGGTCTTCGTAGCCGTAGAAGCCCACGTCCAGCACCGCGATGGTCACCCCGGCGCCGGTGAGGCCGAGCGCCGACCAGTCCTGGGCGAAGATGTCGTCGAGCCCCTCGCTGGTGACCTCCTTGGCCCGGGCGCGGGCGGGGGAGCGCACCCGATGCACGCCGTCGATGCCCGAGAGCTGCGTCAGCGCGGACCAGGGCGCGCGGACCTGGACGAGGTTCCGCACAGTCAGCTCCACCGTGAGGCCGGGGACGGCGGCGATCGCGTCCAGGGCGGCGGCGTCCGACAGCTCGATCACGAGCTGGGGGTGGTCGCCTTGATCCCGATCGCGCAGGGGCGGGGTCTGGAGCTGGCGGACCAGCCGCCCGTCCACCCGGGCCAGCTCGGCGGGGATGGGCGCGCGGGCGCCGGGAGGCAGGGTGCGCTGCGGGGGAGCGGCGAGGGCGAGCGAGGTCAGGGAGAGCAGGATCATTTGGGGCTGGCCTCGATGGGGGCGCGGATGGACTGGACGCCTTCGATGGCGGCGATCTCGCAGAGCTTCCCGGCGTCGACCCAGCCCTGGACGAGCTGCCCGGCGACGAGGGGTTCCTGAAGAAGAGCGGGCACCTCGGCGCCGTCGGCCAGAGTGAGCACGATCGTCAGCCGATCGTCAGCGTCGGCGGCGGACGCCTCGGCGCTGAGGGCGGAGGAGACCCGGGCGCCGCCGTCACCGCAGGCCGGCGCGGGCTTGCTCGGGCGGGCGCCGACCTGCTCGGCCGCGTGCTCGGCGTGCTCGCTGTGCTCGGCTCGGGCTGCCTCGTCGGCGGCGTGCTCGGCGTCCTCGGCGTCCTCGTCCTTGGGGGGCTCGTCGGCGTCGACGACGGCGTCCTGGGTCTCATCCAGCTCGGTGGTCACGGCGACCCCGGCGTTTGGATCGTCAGCCTCACCCTCGGCGGTCGAGGGGCCGTGGGCACAGGCGAGGAGGAGGAGGGCTGTGAGCATGGGCTTCCGTGCGGGGAGGCTGGTTGAACGTCGGGGGGAGAGTTTACCTTCGACCGCGCTTTCGGATCTCCGCCTGGAGATCCACGTCGGGCACCAGCCAGAGCAACGCCCGCAGTCGCTCCTGGCGGCTCTGGGACTTCAGGACGAGGTGCTTCGCGGTCAGCGCCTCGATGAGACCCGCCCGCCGCCAGCCGGCCAGCGCCTCGCCGTGGAGCGTCGCGACGTCCTCGCCGAAGATGTCCCGGAAGGCTCTGCGGTCCAGGCGATCCCCGTCGCGCAGGGTGAAGACGAGGTAGCTCAGGCTCTCCCCCCGAATGTCCACCGCCCGGCCCTCGTAGCCCATGGGGCCGCCGTCGCTGGGGGCGCGGGCCTTGAAGCGGGAGACCCCGTAGATCCGGGAGCGGGCGGAGGGGCCGAGGCCGAGCAGGTTCAGGGGGCGGCCCTGCTCGGAGATGTTCTGGGTGTAGCCGTAGGGCGAGAGGTCCACCACGCCGGAGAGCGCTCTGCGGCCGATGCGGAGGAGATCCCTCGGGGTGGGCTTGATCCGCAGCTTGTAGCGGTGCCCGCCGCCCTCTTCGTAGTGGTAGCCGGCGGCGCGGGCCGCGCGGGCCAGGGCCTCGGGGGCCTGCTCCTGGAAGGGGCGCAGGTGGGCCCAGAACGCGGCGGTGTCCCCCTTGTAGTGGCTCCGCAGGTAGGCCTCGGTGGGGGTGAGCTGGTAGATGTCGATCCACTGGGGCCGCCAGCGCCGGAGCGCCTCGCCGATCTCCGCGAAGACCTGCTCGGGGGTGGTGCCGGCCATGCCCAGCAGGAAGTCGCAGGACACCTGGCTCAGGCCGGCGCTGGCGAACTCCTGGAAGCGCTTGTCGATCACCTCCCGGCCCTGGTTTCCCCGGTTGTGATCGGCGTTGACCCCGGCGTCGAGGGTCTGGATCCCGAAGGAGAAGTAGCGGAAGCCGAGCCCCTTGAGCGCGCCGAGCTTCTCCGCGTTCATCACCGCTGGATCCAGCTCGAAGGTGCGCCGGGCGAGGGGGTGGAAGTCGAGGGTGTCGTGGATGGCGTCCACCACCTCCCGGATCATCGCGGCGGTCAGGACGCTGGGGGTGCCGCCGCCGAAGTAGAGGCTGTGGAAGCGCAGGTGGGAGGCTGCGGGGCCCAGCGTGTCCAGGGAGGTGAGCACCCGGTCGAGCCACGCCCGCAGGACCGCCGGGCTGGACGGGCGCAGGCGCTCGTAGTTGCAGAAGCTGCAGAGGGACTTGCAGAAGGGGACGTGCACGTAGACGTGGTTTCGAGGCGAGCGCCCGCCGGTGCGCGCGGGGGCGCGGCGCCAGAGGTCGGCGACCGCCGCCTCGGTCATGGACCCCCGACCCTCCCCCTCGAAGGTGAGCTGGGAGGCATCCACGGGCTTGCAGATCCGCACGAAGTCGTCGTGCAGCTTCAGGCGCGCTTCAGCCCTGTGAACACTCAGCTCGGACATTTTCTGAAGGTAGCCGGTCACGCCCCCCGGGGGGGGCGCCTACTGGAGCTGCAGCGGGGGATGAACCGTCGCTGTAGTCTCTCCAAGGAGTGATCATGTTGAAGAAGTCCTGGGTCCGTTGGTCCGTCGCCGCAGCCGCCCTCGCCGCCCCCGCCGTGGCCTTCGCCGCGACTCAGGCCGCTGAGGGAGGCGGCTGCCTGATGGGCCTGCTCTCCTGCCCCTTCTGAGTTGATGCGTTGAACCGGGAGGCGCGCGCGCAGCTACACCGCGACCTCGTCCGCCTCGCGGACGGGGAACGCGCCTCCTTTGATCCGGTCTTTCGAGCGAGCTGGCCCCTGGCGCGGGGGCTGGCCGCGCGCATGCTGGGGGACGGCCCGGACGTCGATGACGTCGCCCAGCAGGCGCTGCTCAAGGTCTTCGAGCGCGCCGCTGAGTTCGACCCCGAGCGCGGCGAGGCGCTGCCCTGGATCCTCGGGGTCGTGGGCTGGGAGTGTCGGACGGCGCGGCGGCGCAGCCACCGCCGCCGCGAAGAGCCGCTCATCGGCGAGGCGCCCGGGATCACGGCGCTCGGTGACAGCCCCGAGGAGCGGGCCATCGCCAGAGACCTGGAGGACGCCCTGACGGAGGTGCTCGGGGTGATGCGGCCCGTGGATCGGGAGACGCTGGCGGTCGCGCTGGCTGGTGTGGACGCGGGTCGGCCGTCGATCCCCGCGGCCACGTTTCGTAAGCGCATGCAGCGCGCGGTGACGCGGCTGCGGGGCGCCTGGAGTGAACGGCATGGATGAGCGCACCCTGAGAGCGCGGGCTCGCCGCGCCTATGAACTCGCCCGCCTGCGCCGCGCGCTGCTCGGCGGACTGGCCGCCGCTCCGGCGGTGGGGCTGGGCTTCCTGTCCTCTCCCGCGCTGGGATTGGGGCTCGGCGGCGGCCTCTACGCGCTGTGCGTGGCGCTCCTGTGGTGGGGCCGTGAGCCGGGGCGGGCGGTGGCGCCGGGGGTTGCCGGCGGCACCCTCTGCGCGGGCGTGCTGCTCTTCGGGGCCTGCAGTCCCGCTGACGGCGTCTCCGCCTGTGTGCTCATCTCCACCGCGGGCGGGCTGCTCGCCGGGGGCGTTGTGGGCTGGCGCGCCGGAACCTTGAGCGGCCACGGGCGCCGCAGCTACCTGGGCGCCGGGCTGCTGGTCGCGGCCCTCGCCGGCTCGGCGGGCTGCGCGCTGGCTGGGGTGATCGGTGTCGCTGGAATGTCGATGGGGTTGCTCGCCGCTGGCGGCGGCGCCGTGCTGCTCACGCCGCGCGGCGCCTCGACTTGAGGTGCTCACAGAGGGCGGGGCCGATCTCCTGAAGCGGGAGGACCTTGTCCGCCGCGCCCAGCTTGACCACCGCCGCGGGCATGCCCCAGACCACTGAGGTCGGTTCGTCCTGCGCGAAGACCACCCCACCCGCGTCCACGAGCATGCGGGAGCCGGGGCCGCCGTCCGAGCCCATGCCCGTGAGCACCGCGGCCAGCGTCGTCGGCGCCGCGATCGCGGCCAGCGACCGGAAGAGCGGATCGACCGCCGGCCGGCAGCCGTGCTCCAGAGGACCGTCGCTGATGGAGAGCACGAGGCCCTGTGATGAGCGGCGAACCTCCAGGTGGTGATCACCCGGCGCGAGCCAGATCTCCCCCGGCGCGATGGGCTGACCCTCTCTGGCGAGCTGGACCTTCAGCGCGCAGCACTTATCCAGCTGCTCCACGAAGATCTCCGAGAAGCTCGCGGGCATGTGCTGGACGATCACCACGGGAACCTCAAGGTCCGCGGGCAGAGAGCGCAGCACGACCATCAGCGCATCTGGGCCGCCGGTGGACGCGGCCAGCGCGATCACCTCCAGGGGTTGAGTGCTGGCGCCGCGCTGGGGGGGCGCCAGCTTGGCGGCGCGGGGCACCAGGTGCGGCGCTGCGCGGACCGGGTGCTTGATCCGATTGCGCTCCATCACCGGGAGCAGGCTGGCCAGGAACCACTGCTCAATCACTGAGCGGTCGCCCTCCGGGCGCGGACAGCTCGTCCCGAGGTTGAGCGGCGGCCGCTTGTTGCCGATCACAATCAGCTGCAGGTTGGTGTACTCCTTGCGCATGAGCTGGATGACCTCCAGCGCGCTTTCGTCGAGGAGCTGATCGCTGAGCAGCAGGACGTTGGGGGCGCGGGTGTTGAGCTGGAGGACCGCGGTCTCGAGTCCGCCGGCTCGCGCCAGCACGTCCGTGGCGGAGTGGCGCGAGAGGCTGGCGGAGAGGGCCAGCCGGAAGCCGGCGTCGGGCTCGACGATGAGCACGTTGTAATGCGCGCCCATCACTTCCCTCCGAGCTTGGGCGAGTGCCAGATGGTGCGGCCGTTGATGTTCGGCATGTAGAGATCAGCGGGCGGCTGGAGCGCCGCCTCGGCGCCGCCCAGGAACAAGGCCCCGTCCGGGGCGAGGCAGGCATGGAGCTTACTCAGCACCGCCTGCTGGGTCGGGTTGTCGAAGTAGATGAGGACGTTCCGCAGCAGGATCACGTCGAATCGCTGGAGCGGATATCTGTCTTTGCAGAGGTTGAGGGGCTCGAAGCGGGTGAGGCGCCGGAGCCGCTCGCTTATCCGCCACTGTCGGCCGTCCTCGATGAAGTAGCGTTGTCGCAGCTCTTCGCTCAGCCCCCGGTTCAGGTGCAGAGCGCGGTAGCGCCCCTCACGCGCTGTCTCCAGCGCCTCCTCGGAGATGTCGGTGCCGAGGATCTCCACGTCCCAGTCGATCAGGGCCGGGAAGTGGCAGTTGAGGATCATGGCGAGGCTGTAGGCCTCCTGCCCGGTGGAGCTGGCGGCGCTCCAGAGGCGGAGGCGGCGGCGGCTCGCCCGGGCCTTGATGAGCCTGGGGAGCAGCGTCTGCTTGAGCAGATCAAAGGGATGACGATCCCGGAAGAATGAGGTCTCGTTGGTCGTGAAGGCGTCGATGACCGCCCCGCCCAGCGGGCCGTGGGGCGAGTCGCGGAGGCGCTGAACCAGCGCGTTCAGAGTAGGGATTTTGTGCTTTCGGATCACCGCGGTCAGGCGGGTCTCCGCGAGGTACGCCTTGCTGTCACTGAGAACGATGCCCGCGCGTTGCATTATGAATCGTTGGAGAAACGCGAAGTCCTCTGTGCTGATAGCGGGAGTGGACTTGCGGGCGGGGAAGCTCATGCAGCGCTCAGGGCAGAAGAAGAGTGGCTGGAGATGCGCTCAGCGACACGGTCGACATCTACAAACATGATGAGGTTCTCGTCCTGGCAGATGACCCCCCGCACCAGCCGCCGCGCGCTGGGTGACAGGTTGGGCGGGGGAGGGGAGAGCATCTCCATGGAGAACGCGGTGACCTCAATGACGTCGTCCACGAGCAGACTCAGCGGCTGTCCGCCGGCGAGGACCACGAGGTGTGTGTCGCGTTCGTTGTTCTCACCGAGGTCGAAGACGAGCCCGCCGTCGAGGGCGGTGACGACCGTCCCCCGGAGGTTGATGAGCCCGCGGATGACCGGCGGCGCGAGCGGAACGGGCAGCACCGGGAGGTGCTCCACGACCTGCTGGACCTGATCGATGGCGACGCAGAGGGACGCTTCGCCGAGGCGGAAGACACAGACGTAGCGCTTGGTCTCAGTATCTAAGCTCATGCGACCTTCTCCATGTCCAGGATCGTCGTGACGCGGCCATCGAGCATGGCCATGCCTTTCGCCCAGTGGGGACCTGCGCCCAGAGTGATATCGAGCGTCGCGTCCGTCACTTCGTGGACATTGCTGACCGCGAGCGCCATGCAGCCGTTTCGGGTCTGGCAGAGGATCAGCGAGACTCTGGAGTTCTCCGCCCGCGGCTTGGGGACGAGGTCGTGGACGCTCACGACCCGACCCTCGTGCTCGTAGTAGATCGCCGATGACTGACGGGTCAGGGCGCTGAGCGGGACGTCCTCGATGCGGATGACCTGCGCCAGCGGCAGCGCCGTGGGGCCGATCCCGTCGACCTCGACCTTGAGCAGCGCCAGGGTCTCCACGTCATCGACTTGAGCGTTGACCTCCTCCTCGACCCGGCCCTCGTGGTGCGCGAGGTGCGCGAGGTTCAGGATGTCCAGGATCAGCGCGATGCTGCCGTCGCCTCGGACGGTCGCCCCGGAGAAGGCGTCGATCTGCGACAGCTCCTTCCCGAGCGGCTTGACGACGATCTCCTCCGTGTCGTGGACCGCGTCCACCATCAACCCGTAGGTGAGGGCGTCCGCGTGCACGACCACGACGTACTCTCCGGTCGCGCCGCCGCCGTCCAGGCCCAGCTCCCGTCCCAGATACAGCAGGGGCACGATCTGGCCGTGGCGCCTGAGCGCCGGCGCGCCGCCGAGGTTGAAGATGGACTGGCTGCGGTTGCGTCCGCCGATGTCCACCAGCTCGACCAGGTTGCTCTGCGGGATGGCGAAGCGTCGGGCGCCGCAGCTCACGATGAGCGCCGGGATGATCGCCAGGGTCAGCGGGATCTTCAGGCGGATGGTCGTGCCCCCACCGACGACCGAGCGCACGTCGACGCTGCCGCCCACCTGCGTCAGGTCCGAGCGCACCACGTCCATGCCGACGCCGCGACCGGACATGCGGGTGACCTCGTTGTTGGTGGAGAAGCCGGGCTCGAAGATGAGCTGATGGACCTCCTCCTCACGCATCTCAACGGCATCTTCGGCGCTGATGAGGCCGCGCTCGACGGCCTTCTCGCGGATGCGCTCCGTGTTCAGGCCCTTGCCGTCGTCGGAGAGCTCGATGTAGACCTGCCCGGCGACATGCCCCGCGCGGAGGAGCAGACGCCCCTCAGCGGGCTTGCCGGCCGACCGGCGTCCCGCGGGGCTCTCCAGGCCGTGATCGATGGCGTTCCGCAGGATGTGGGACAGCGGATCCTTGAGGCGCTCGAGGATGCTGCGATCCAGCTCGACCTCGCCGCCCTTCATCTCCAGCGCGCACTCCTTCTCGCAGCTGTGCGCGAGGTCGCGCACGAGCCGCGGCAGCCGACCCCAGGCGGAGCCGACCGGGCGCATGCGGGTCTTCATCACCCGCTCCTGGATGTTGGACGTCAGGAGGTCGAGGCCGCGGATGCTGTTGCTCAGCTCCTCGGAGACATCGGACTCGCTCACCCGGAGGATCTGGTTGCGGCAGACGACCAGCTCCCCAACGAGGTTCATCAGATCGTCCAGCAGCGACACATCGACGCGGACGCTGGCCTGCGGGCGCTCTCGGCTCTTCGCCGCGCCGCGCGGCTTCGCCGCGTTCGCCGCGCTCGCCGCCGCGCTCGCCACCGCGCTCGGTGACCCCTCGGGATCAGGCTTCACCAGCTTGAACAGGCGCGCCAGCAGCGCCGCGTCACCCTCGCCGCCGATCGCCTCATCGTTGCCGAGGCGATCCAGGATGCCCCGGACTTGATCGTTGGAGGCCAGCAGCGCGCTGACGCGCTCGTCGTTCGCTGGGACGGCGCCATCACGGATGGAAGCGAGCAGCGTCTCGGCGGCGTGCGCTGTCTTCTCCAGCGCGGCGACCTCCATGAAGCTGGCCGCGCCCTTGATGCTGTGCATGGCGCGGAACGCCGCGTCCACCAACTCCTTGCTGTCCGGCGACTGCTCCAACGCCAGCAGATCGGAGTCGAGGGTCTCCAGATTTTCGGCACATTCAATCAGGAATTCAGCTCGGAGATCGTCATCCATTACTGCTCCACGGTCATCTTGTGGAGGAAGCGATCGACCTCAAGAGTGAGGCTCTCAGCCTGGTGGCTGATCTCCCCGGCGGCGCGCTGGATGTCGTTGACGCCTTCCAGCGACGCGTTGGTGCGATCCGAGATGTTCGAGAGCTCACCGGCGAGGGTGCGGGCAGCCAGGCTCGCGTGCTCGGCGCTCTGGGCGATGTGCTGGGTCGCGGTCTCCTGCTCGTAGATGGCGGAGGAGATGGTCGTCGCGAAGCCCTCGGCGGCCTCCAGCGCGTTGCTGATCCGGGCGATGGACGCCACGCCCTTGTCGGTCGCGGCCTGCATGGAGCGGATCCGGTCGGCGATGTCCTGGGTGGACTTCGCGGTCTGGTGGGCGAGCTGCTTGACCTCGGAGGCGACGACGCCGAACCCGCGGCCGGCTTCGCCCGCTCTGGCGGCCTCGATGGCGGCGTTGAGCGCCAGCAGGTTGGTCTGCCGGGCGACGTCGCTGATGACCTCGACGATGCCCCCGACGCCCTGCGCGGCCGCCGCGAACTGCTCCATGATCTCCGCGGCGGACTGCGACTCCAGGCTGGCCTCGCTGGTGGACTGCGCGGACTTCTCGGCCTGCTGCGCGATCTCGATGATGGAGGCGTTCAGCTCCTCAGCGGCGGACGCCACCGACTGAATGTTGGCGACCACCGTGTCCGCGGCCTCGCCGCCTTCCTGCACCTTGCTCACCGTCTCCTTGGAGGAGTTCGCCAGGACGGTGCCCGTGGCGTCGAGCTGGGTGGACGCGCCGGCGAGGGTGACCGCCATGGCCTTGACGCCGTCGTGGAACTCCTGCGCGAGGTGCTCACGCTCCTCCTTCATGGCGTCCAGCGTGGCGGCGCGGCTCATGCCCTCGTTGAGACGCGAGGCCGTGTTGCCGAAGGTGCCCGGCATGCCCTGCTCCTGGAAGCGGCGGTGATACCGACCGTCGGTGGAGGCCTCCATCGTCGCGGTGGACTCGCGCTGCGTCACCTCCACCAGATCGAGCAGGTTGTTGATCGCGGTGTAGAGCGGCGTGTCGGGATCGTTCATGTCCAGGTGGGTCATGCGGTTGGAGAGATCGCCATGGCAGGCTCGCTCGCAGAGGGACAGCGCCTCGGCGCGGCGATCTTCCCCGATGGTCATGTTGGACTTCTTGGCAGGCTGAGACATTCGGGACTCTCCGTTCAGGCCGCGCTGAGCGCGCCAGTAGTGTTGTTGAACAAATGGCAGACGAACTCTTCGTAGGTCTGACCGTTCGCGGCGAGGGTTTGATCCAAGAGCGCGGTCGATTCACGTATGCCGCTGATCTTGCTCGGAGAATTGTACTCCGCCTGGCGGAGCTGGGCGTAGAGTCGCTCAATCTGCGCGATGGCGTTCGACGAGGCTCTGCGGCGGCTGGAGTGGTAGCCGGTGATCGCGCCCGTATGAGCATCGAAGTCGGGCGTGATGTGGGCGAAGACCCAGTAGTGCCGCCCGTCCTTGCTCAGGTTGACGACAAAAGCGAACAGCTCGCTGCCGGACTGGACGGTGTTCCAGAGGAGCTGGAAGATGCAGCCTGGCATCTCTGGGTGGCGCACGATCGCGTGTGGACGCCCGATCAACTCTGCTTCGGTGTAGCCCGAGATGTCGATAAAGTTGGTGTTGGCGTAAACGATGACGCCCCGCTGATCAGTCTTGCTGACCAGAAGTTCATCTTTGTCAAATGTGACCTCCACACCGGTTGGCGTGGGGTGAGATTTGCTCATGTAGTTCCCCCATCGTTGCTTCCCGGATTCAACCAATCCAGGGAGCCCCATTGGCTCCACTCGGAGCATTGGGGGGGGAGCTTAAGCGCCAATATTTCTTGAGGACTACTTCAGGCCGCGGGCCTTTTCCAGCAGGCCCGGGGCCACGATACTCACGCCGTACAGCACCTTTGCCCTTGTGGACAGGATCTTCGTGCGAGCGCGGCTTTCCGTGGCGTCCAGCAATCCCGTGGCGACCTCGCCGGGCGTCATCGGGACGAGGTTGGGGTGGTCTTCATCGAAGGTCATGTAGCCGGCGTTCTCGAAGAAGGGCGTGCGCACGGCGGGCGGCAGCACGACGACCACATCGACCCCGGTCCCGAGCAGATCGCAGCGGAGCCCCTCGGACCAGCCGATCATGGCGTGCTTGGAGGCGCAGTAGGCGGTGTGGTTGGCGTAGCCCCGGCGCCCGGCGACGCTGGCGACGTTGACGATCACCCCGCTGCCGGCGGCCAGCATGGCGGGCAGCAGCCGGTTGGTGACCCGCACCGAGCCCCAGACGTTGACGTCCATCACCCGCTTCATGTCGTCGATGCTGGTCTCGTCCCAGGGGCGGAACAGCCCCACGCCCGCGTTGTTCACCAGCACGTCGATCCGCCCGTGGCGATCGAGCGCGGCCTGGACGGCGATCTCGACCTGCCCCTCGTCGGTGACGTCGAGGGTCAGCGCCAGATCCACCTCCCGGCCCAGGGCGGCGAGCCGCTCCTGATCCCTGCCGGTGCCTATGACGGTCGCGCCCCCGGCGGCGAACGCGCGCGCGCACTCGAGGCCGATACCGGAGGTGGCTCCGGTGATGAGGACGATCTGATCGCGAAATCGATTGGACATCTTTCGAGCTCCTGGCTGAATTCAGCGCTGCGAATCACCGTCCCGTATCGCGCCGTATCCGGTTACCCACTCTGTCCCCGTCGGTTCTGCCCCTGGAGGATCTTTATGCGCCGGTTTCTTCTCCTCTTCGCCTTCTCCGCGACCAGCGTCATGGCCCTCGGCTGTGAGGTCGAGAACCTCTGCGATGACTACGTCAACTACATGTGCGACTGCCACGACGGCGACATCGATCTGAACGGTGACGACGTCGAGTGCTCGGACTACCAGACGGTCTACGAGGACGCCGACGCCGATCAGCAGGTCTACTGCGAGGACGCTCTGGACGCGCAGATCGACTACGACGCGACCGAGGGCTACGAGTGCGAGGCCTGAGCTGATACAGCACCTGAGCCCTCGGGGCTGATAGACTCCCGGGGCCCTATTGGAGCCCCGAATGTCCCTGACCATCGCCCTCATGACTCTGCTGGCCTGTGGCCCGTCTTTCTACGACGTTCAGCAGCAGGACACCGTCGAGGCTTACGAGACCTTCCTCGCGGAGGCCAACTCTGCGGATCCCAACTACACCCAGGCGACGTTCCGGCTGGAGGAGCTGATCCTGGAGCAGGCTCGGGAGATGCAGAGCCTGGAGGGCTACGACATGTACCTGGCCCGCTACCCCGCGGACAAGAAGCCGCAGCTCCGCGAGAAGGCGATCGAGGAGCGGGAGGAGTTCCTCTACGGGTGGGCTGACGAGACGGACACCCCCGAGGCCTGGCAGACCTTCCTCGACGAGTACCCCAAGGGGGAGAAGAAGCGGAAGCAGGAGGCCCGGCGCCGGCTGAAGGTGGCCGACTACCGCGACAGCCTGGAGTTCGGCAAGATCGAGATCACCCCGGTGAACCTCGCGGAGAACCCCGACGGGCCGATGGACGGCTTCGCGATCGCCGCGGACATCACCAACAAGGGCGACCAGACGGTCACCTACCTGAACATGGAGATCCGCTTCCTGAACGCTGAGGGGCGCGCCTTCTACGACACCCGCTGGCCCTGGGTCGCCGAGCGCTTCCCCGTCCCCATCGAGGAGGAGTTCAAGGTTCCGGTCAAGGCGGGCGAGACTCGGCAATACTACTACACCACCGAGACGCCCGAGGGCGGCACGTGGGACAAGAAGGTGGAGCTGATCCCTGTCAACATCTACTTTGAAGGCGAGAAGGACGATTAGCGCCCTCAGGCGTGGCCCCCGCGCGGGGCTGATCCTGCTGCTCGCCGCGGGCTGCTCGCCGACCCGCAGCGGCGACGGCCTCGGCAGCGAGGAGCTCTGCGAGCCGCTCGAGCTTGTGGAGGGGGAGGTCCGGGTCAAGCGGGTCGCCTGCTCCGACGAGGTGCCCTCGACCGGCGACGGCCGCACCGGCGACTACCTGCTCCAGAACGCCCGCGCCTCGGTGATCATCCGGAGCCCCTACGAGTCGATGACGCTGCTGGACCTGCCCGGCGGCACCGTGCTGGACTTCATCCACGTCGACGACTACGACACGATCTTCGAGGCCGTCCCGCTGATCGACGGCGGCTGGATGGCCCCCGAGTCCCTGGAGATCGGGGTCGAGGGGGATGTGGCGTGGCTCACCCTGACCGGGACCACCCTCCCCGTGAGCTTCCTGGGCGGCAGCGAGGGGCAGCCCGCGGAGATCACCTACCGCCTCGCCGCCGACAGCGACGTGCTCGAGATCGAGGGGGGCGGGGATCTCTACCTGCAGGCGCGCACCAGCGCGCAGCTCATTGACGAGCACTTCGTGCGCTTCGACACCCGCCTGCAGCCCCTGAGCGGCGGCGAGCTCGCGCCGCTGGTCGACGACCTGGGCGGCGCCGTGATCTACCAGGGCGTCGACGGCATCCACTCCGGGCCCTTCGTGGACGTGTACCCGGACTGGTGGCCCGACGGCGATCGGGTCAGCGGCACCTGCGACGGCAACGACGTGATGGTCTACGCCGGGGACACCATCGTCGCCTGGCTGGAGGCGGAGTTCGACGCCGTGGTGCCGCCCGGGGCCGAGGCGCTGGTCTGCGTGAAGAAGGGCTACGCCGACGGCGAGCGCACCCCGCCGGGGCGGGATCTGGCGCTGACGCTGGGCGAGGAGACGGCCCTGCTGGTGCGGGTCGCGGACCACCAGGGCGTAGACATCCCCGCGGTGGTGGACTGGGTGGACTCACAGGCGGCGGTGCCCCCCGGCGGCGGCGAGGTCTACCCCGGGGTGGGCACCTTCGAGGTCACGGTCCACCACGGCGCCCGGACGGATCCCTGGACGGGCACGGTCGAGGTGCCCGAGGGCGGCGCCCGGCTCGACGTCGTGCTGGAGCGGCGCCTCGACACCGAGGGCTGGATCGCCGCGGATCTCTTCCGCGACGCGTGGCCGTCTCGAACCTCCCGGGAGTTTCCGCCGGACGACCTGACGTTGGCGGCGGGGCAGGGGTTCTCCTACGCGGTGGAGTCCCCGCCGGACGAGGTGGCCCAGCCCTACACCAACGACTCCGACGAGCGCTGGCTGGATCGGGCGATCCGCTACCAGGCCGGCTCACACGCGGCCACGGACCACGCGGGGCGGGTCTGGTCCTGGCCCTGGTCGGAGAACCGCAAGTGGTCCGGACACGGCGCCATCTCCTGGGAGGGGCTGCCGCCGGAGGACATCCTCGCCCTGGCGAGCGACGGGCTGGAGCCCTACCGCTACAACATCGTCGACGCGGACTGGCTCGCCTCGGCGGGGCCGCCGCACCAGTGGAACCCGCCGCCCATGTTGATCCGACTGGACGGCGCCGACGAGGTGCCCGCGCTGCTGGAGGTCTTCGACGCCGGGGTGTTCCCCGGGCTGACGGGGCCGGTGACCTGGACCCCGGCGGAGACCGGCTCGCTGCCGTCAGCGGCGGCCTGTGAGCGGGGGATCATCACCGGGCAGTCGGTGGCTTCCAGCGGTCCGCTGCTGGCGCTGAGCGCCGAGCCCTCGCTGTGGGTGGGGGAGTGGGTCCACCCCTTCTCGCTGCGCCTCCAGTCCAACGACGCGGCGGCGCTGGCGCTGCTGGAGCTGTACGTCGACGGTGAGGTGGTGGGGTCGTGGGCGCTGACGGGGCGGGGCGGGGAGTTCAACGCCGCGCTCACGCTGCCCGGCGAGGGGTACGCGGTCGCGGTCGCCAGCGGGGCGGGCTGGGCGGTGAGCGCGCCCATCCTGCTGGAGAACCGCGGGGGGAACGTCCCGCATTGAGGGTGAGCGGATCGGGCGAGCGGATCGGGCTCAGCCCTGCTCGGACCACCGCCAGGACTTCACCTCATCCACCGCCGCCGCGACACCCTCCAGCGGCGTCGTGGGCAGCAGCCCGTGGCCCAGGTTGAAGATGTGACCGCGGGGGCCGGCCTCCCGGATGATTCGCCGCACCCGCGACCGGATCATGTCCGTGGGGCCGTGCAGCGCGACCGGATCCAGGTTGCCCATGATCGGCGCGTCGCCCAGCACCTCGCGGGCGTGGGAGAGGTCCACCCGCCAGTCCAGGCCGAAGGCGTCGGCGCCGGTCTGGGGCAGCAGCTCCAGGAAGGGGCTGGAGTCGCGGCAGAAGTAGACGGTGGGCACGCCCTTCACCATCTCCAGCGCCTCGCGGGCGTAGGGGAGGGCCCAGCGCTCGAAGTCCTCGCGCTCCAGCACGCCGGCCCAGGTGTCGAACAGCGCCACCGCCGACGCGCCCGCCTCGGCCTGGGCCTGGAGGTAGGCGCCCACCGTCTGGGCGTTCATCTCCATCAGCTTCGCGAAGGCCTCGGGGTCGTTCCACATCATGGACTTGACGTGGAGGAAGTTCTTGGAGCCCCCGCCCTCGCACATGTACGAGGCCATGGTGAAGGGGGCCCCGGCGAAGCCGAACAGCGGCACGTCGATCTGATCGACCAGCACCCGGATGGTCTCGAGCACGTGCGGCATGTCCCCCTCGATCGAGGGCACCCGCAGCGCGTCCACGTCCGCGCGGGTCCGCAGCGGCGCGTCGAACACCGGGCCCTTGCCGGGCACGAACTCCAGGTCCATGCCCATGGCCGCGGGCGGCACCAGGATGTCGTTGAAGACGATCGAGGCGTCGAAGTTGAAGCGACGCAGCGGCTGGAGGGTCACCTCGGCGGCCCGATCCGAGTCCCGGCACAGCCCCAGGAAGTCCGACTTGGAGCGGACCTCGTGGTACTCGGGGAGGTAGCGTCCGGCCTGACGAAACATCCAGATGGGGGGGCGCTCGACGGGCTCGGAGCGGAGGGCGCGTAGGAGTAGGTCGTTCATGCCTCGTTCATTAATCTGGGCGGCGCTCTCCGGCCTCGATCAGCCTGATTCGGGGAAGATGGATACATTGACTCTCGTTCTCCCAAGGCTTCATCAAGCCGAGCATCAGGGACAGAGAATGATCGGAATCCTATTGGCGCTGGTGGGGAGCGTTCAGGCATCGGAGCCTCCGCCCAAGATCGACGCGCCCATCGAGACCGGGGTCAGGCGGTCTGTCGACGCGGCGGTGGTGGTGGGCAACGAAGTCTATGCCTACCTGCCCAAGGTGGACTTCGCCGAGCGGGACGCAGAGGTCGCCTACCAGACCTTCCTCGACACCCGCGGCCTCTTGCCGGAGAACGTCGGGCACCTGACCGGAGCCAACCGGGATCAGATCCTGGACGCGGTCAAGCGCGCCAACGCCCAGGTGATGGACGGAGGTACGGTCTGGGTGTACTTCGCGGGCCACGGGGCGGCCTCGCCCTCGACCGGCGAGCTGATGCTGGTGGGTGATGACGCCAAACAGGAGCCGGACGTCTTCGCCAGCCGCTCCCTCTCGGTGGGGGAGATCGCCGACGCGGTGGAGGCCCCGGTCGTCTTCGTGCTGGACACCTGCTACGCCGGCTTCAGCCGCAGCGGCGAGCAGCTCATCCCCGGCACCCGCTTCGCGGTGCCCCCCAACGTCGAGTTCGGGCGCCCCTGGCCGGTCACGCTCTGGACCGCCGCCGGGCCCGATCAGATCAGCGGTCCCTACGGCGCTGCCCGACACGGCCTGTTCACCTACTTCGCCATGGGCGCCCTGCGCGGCTGGGCCGACGGCGAGCTGGGCGAGCGAGACGACGCGGTCTCCCTGGGCGAGGCCCAGCAGTACGTCGCCCGCGCCATGACGACCCTCCAGGTCACGAACCAGGCCCCCGCGCTCACCACGGACGACGATCAGCTGGTGTTGAGCGTCGGGAAGGGGCTGGAGCGCGGCCCCAGGCTGGAGGCGCTGGTGCGGCCGACGATGGTGGAGGTTGACGAGCAGGTGGGCGTCGCCAAGAGCCCCATCCCGCCCGTCGCGGAGCAGTACGCCTGGCCCATCACCCACATGAGCGGCGGCACCTTCGAGGACGCCTACAACGTCGAGATGAAGCTGCGCGGCGATCTGATGACCATCGCCGGGTACGACCAGGACGGCCGGGCAGCGCTCAAGCGCTACAGGGGCGGAGCCCGACACGCGGCGCTCATCCCCGTCGGTCTGGTGGCCGGCTACGCGACCTACCTCATGGCCTGGGACTACAAGACGGGGCACAACTTCCACGCGACCGCGAGCGGCGCTGGCGCAGGGGCGGCGGGGGCGCTGGTTGTCGGGGCGTTGGTGTTGGAGACGCGGTGGATCATTCGGCGGTCCCAGAATCGGGATCACATCCTTGAGGCCGCCAACCGCGTGGTTCAGGGGGAGGCGCGATGAGGTTCTTCTGGTTGCCGGTGTTGCTCGTTCAGGTTGGCTGCGCGGAGGCGCTCCTGGGGCGCGAGGTCGCCTGCGGTGACGCCTCCGTGGTGGGGGTCAGCGGCGCCGAGACGGTGGACTACCACCTCGGTCAGGTGGAGCATCCTCAGTATGAGTGTCACGTCTCCTTGAGCGGAGGGGGGCGCGGCGTCTACCCCGGCGCCGATCGCGAGGTCTTCATCAAGGGCTACCAGGCGCCCTGGATCGGGACCATCATCGCCCCGGCGGTCCCGCTCCAGAGCGAGTCCATCGGCGACACCCTCACGGTCTACGACCACACCGGAGATGGCGACCTCGACGACAACACGAGCACGCTCACCCAGCCGATCAACCTGGCGTACGCCCCCTACGACAGCCTGAGCGTCGAGGTCGAGGACATGTCGCTCAAGAACCTCCAGCTGGAGAGCGCGCAGATCGCCGTCAGCGGCGCCAGCGGCATCAGCAGCTCCTGGCGCCTTGAGGGAGACTTCGTCTCCTTCACGGACGTCTCCATCACGAGCACCAACGGTCGCTCACTCTCCGCTGAGCTGGTGGGCGGCGGCGTGGCGTTCGATACCCTGGAGATGTCCAGCCTCGCGGGCGGCGATGTCAACCTCCGCACCTCCGGAGACTACGTCAACTTCGACGTCATCACTCTGAGCGCGACCGGCACCGATGGCGTCACCGTGACGCTCCCGGCGGGCTCCTACGACTTCAACATCCACGGCGACAGGAGCTTTCAGCTCCCCGAGGACTTCGTCGACGTCTCGGACACCAACCGGCGGGTGTTTCTGGTAACGGAGGGGGGGGCGATTACGCTCCTGACGAGCGGTTGACGCGGATCGTACGGCGGGGGCGAAACCCATGATGTATAAAAGCGTCTGCTCTCCCACCGATCTCTTGATCCAGAGGTACGCACTGATGAACCGCACCACCCTGCTGGGGCTCTCGCTCCCCATCGCCATGTTCGCGCTCCTCGGCTGCGACCCCACGGACAAGGATGAGGTCATCGACAGCGACGGTGACGGCATCAGCGATGAGGAAGAGGCGGCGCTCGGCACGGACCCGGGGAACGCGGACAGCGACGGCGACGGCCTCTCGGATCTGGAGGAGGTCAACCTCGGAACGGATCCGCTGAACCCCGACTCCGACGACGACGGCCTCTACGACTTCGATGAGATCTCGGCCGGCACCGACCCCTTCAACGCGGACAGCGACGGCGACGGCTACAGCGACGGCGACGAGGTCGCGGGCGGCAGCAACCCCAACGACGCCAGCAGCGGCCTCTACATCGGCGGCTGGCCCGCCAACCCCAACAAGGACAACATCACGGATCCGGGGTGGAGCAACAACGGCCTCGAGGTCGGCAGCACCATGTGGCGCTTCCAGGGCGTCGATCAGTACGGTGACCTCGTCGACATCTACGACTTCGCCGGTCAGGGCAAGGACGTCATCATCGATCTGTCCGGTGCCTGGTGCTACTACTGCCACGAGATCGCGGCCTGGCTGGAGCACGAGTCGTCGGACTTCGACGACTACATGAGCTCCTACCCCTTCCTGGGGGCGCTGCCCGACATGATCGACAACGGCGATGTCTACTGGATCACCATCCTCGACGCGGATCAGCAGGGTCGCCCCGCGACCCCAGACACCTGCGAGGAGTGGGTTGAGTGGTACCCCAACGACGCCATCCCCGTGCTCGCCGACGAGAGCGGCAGCGACGTCGCCAACTACGTGAACGTCTATGGCTACCCCACGGTCTGGCTGGTCGATGAGGACATGACGGTCGTGGAATACAACCGTCAGGACTACTTCTCGGCCCTTGAGACCGCGTACGAGCGCAACAAGTAGCCCCGCATCCAGCAGCTCCGCACCATCCCCACTCTCTTTTATCGAGGTTTGCCCTATGTCCCTGCGCGCACTTCTCTGGCTGACTCCCGCCCTCCTCTTCGCCGCTGGCTGCGGCGACAAGGACGATGACTCCGGCGCCAACGCTGGCAACACCAACGGCACCACAGCTGGCACCACCGATCCCAACGGCGGTGACAACGGCGGCGGCACTGGCGGCCCCGGCGGCGGCGGCACCGAGACGGACGACACCGGTGACACCACCGGCGGCGGCGGCACGGTCGCCGACGCGGACGGCGACGGCCTGACTGACGAGGAGGAGGCCGCGCTCGGCACCGACCCCAACGACGCCGACTCCGATGACGACGGCATCGACGATCGGGATGAGGTCAACCTCGGCACCGATCCGATGGACGCCGACTCCGACGACGACGGCCTCGACGACGGTGAGGAGCTTGAGGCCCACACCGACCCGCTCGACAGCGACAGCGACGGCGACGGCTACAGCGACGGCGAGGAGTGGGCCGAGGGCTCCGACCCCACCGATGACACCGACACCCCCTTCGCCTACACCGGCGGCTGGCCCGTCAACTCCGACGCGGTCAAGGACGCCATCGACGATCCGGGGTGGAGCCGCAGCGGCCTCTCCAACGGCTCCATCATGTGGCGCTTCAAGGCCGTGGACCAGTTCGGCGAGGAGGTCGACCTCTACGACCTCGCCTACCAGGGCAAGGACGTCATCATCGATCTGTCCGGTGCCTGGTGCTACTACTGCCACGAGATCGCGGCCTGGCTGGAGCACGAGCCGTCGGACTTCGACGCCTACATGAGCTCCTACCCCTTCCTCCAGCACATCCCCGACATGGTGGATGACGGCACCGTCCTCTGGGTGACCATCCTCGACGCGGACCAGCAGGGCCGCGCCGCGAGCCCCGAGACCGTCGCGGAGTGGGCCGAGTGGTACCCCAACGACAACATCCCCGTGCTCGCGGACGAGTCCGGCTCGGAGATGGCCGACTACGTGAACGTCTACGGCTACCCGACGGTCTGGCTCGTTGATGAGACCATGGAGGTCATCAACTACAACCGCCAGGACTACTTCGACGCCCTGGAGACCGCCTACGAGCGCAACCGCTAGCAGGCGGCCCACAGCGGGCTGCGGGGGCGCTCAGTCTCCGCAGTCCTGCTGGTCGCTCCGCACGCGGTCGGCGTACAGCCCGAGCACATCCCGCGCGGCGGCGTAGTCCGCGCGCATGGCGTCCACCTGGTTGGTGGCGTCCTGGATGATGGGGCGGGCGTCACCGGCGGCGTCCGCGTCTTCCATGTAGATGCTGCCGGAGTCGATCCCCAGGGCGGTCGCTCGGAGGTCGCCGAGGTACGCGTCGACGACGCCCTCGGCGCTGTCGGTGAGCTGCATCGACAGGACCGAGTTGGTGCCGTCGCCGATCTGGATGCGGCCGAACTCGCCGGTGTTGGCGCCGCGGGTGATCTCCTCGTCCAGCGCGAGGTACTCGGCCTGGTTGCGGCGCCTCGCCTCGTCGTCCGTCTCCGCTGCCGCCGCCTCGGCGTTGGTGGCCATGCGGGCGATCAGCTCGGCGGTGTGCTCCGTCAGGCCGTCCGCCCGATCCACGAGCCGCTGGGCGTCGTCGATGTCGTGAGCCAGGGCGCGCAGCACGATGGCGTCGCCGGTGGCGCGCACGGCGTCGGGATCGCGGCTGCCGTCGCAGCGGGTGACGATCTGCCGAGCCGCGGCGATGTCGCAGGACCGCAGCTCGCCGTGCAGCCGCTCGGTGTAGGCGTAGAGGCTGTAGAGCGCGTCATCGAGCGCCTCCCGGTGTTCGACGACGGCCAGCTCCGCGGCGGCGAGATCCGACAGCGCCGAGCGGGCGCCGTGCGACGTCTCCACCTGGATGCTGCCAGGATCCACCCCGAGGGCCGTGGCCACCAGGAGCGCCAGCGGCACCTCGATGGGGGTGTCCTCGCCCACGTCGGTGACCAGGCCCGTCGATGAGCCGTCGGCGAGGTAGGTGTCCCCGAAGCGGGCGGTGTTGGCGACCCGATCGATCTGATCGCTCCAGGTCTCGAAGCGCGCCTGCAGCCGCGACCGATCCGTACTACTGACGGCTTCGGTGCCGGAGCGGACCGCCAGCGCGCGGATGCGGAAGATGGCGTACTGGATGTCCTCGGCGGCCTCATCGGCGCGCTCGGCGGCCTCCACCGAGTCGCGCACGCCCAGCAGCAGCGCCTCGGTCTCAGCGCAGGCCTCGTCCGTCTCCTCCGTGGTCGCGCTCGCGCTCAAGAAGATAGCCTCGGGCACGACCTCCTCGGGGGCGTCGTCGCAGGCGGACAGGACCGGCAGCAGTGGCAGCAGGGGCAGCAGCGCCAGGACGCCGCCCTCCAGGTGAATCTTCTTCATGGCCACACCCCCTTCGCCCGCGCGACCCGTTCGGCGGCGATCTCCAGTTGAACTTCGACCTTCCAGAAATGCAGCGCGATGTCGTAGACCTCTTCGTGCGCGTCGCCCACGCCGCTCAGCGCGGCGGCGGCCTCGGACTCCGAGGTGAGGTTGAGCCCGGCGTCCATCCCCAGCGCCTCAGCGCTCAGGTCGCTGGGCTGTACGTAGATCAGGTCGTCGGAGGAGGAGTTGATCCAGGCGCCGATGCTGAAGTCCTCATCGCCGGTGGTCATCTCGATGCCGTTGACGGTGCCGCTGTTGGCGAGCGCGCCCAGGCTCAGCGCCAGCGACTGGAACTCGTCGTCGGCGGCGGCGCGATCGGCGGCGTCCATGGCTCCGCTGGCCTCCGTCGCCAGCTCGGTCATGCGCTCCAGCGCGCTCAGCATGCCCTCGACGGCGTCGACGCCGGCGCCCACGATCGCCTGCCCTTCGGCGAGGCTCTCGGCGGTCGCCTCCAGCGCCGGATCGATGTCGGTGCTGGCGACCGGGTCATCCAGGAACACGGCGCACTGGCTCGTGCTGGCGGAGACGCACTGCATGTCCTCCAGCCCGCATCGGATCAGCTCCCGGTTCAGGCGGGTCTCGCTCTGCTCCAGCACCTCCAGCGTGCTGTAGAGCATCGACTGGGCATCCAGGACGTCGTTGCGCGCGTCGTCGAGGTGGTACGTGGCGGTGCCGGCCTCGCCGTAGTCCGTCAGCGCCAGCTCATCGAGCGCGAGGCCCTCGATCGTCAGATCGGCGAGAGGGACCGGCACCGTGCCGTGGTCCGCGTCCCCGTCGACGGCGACGACCGGCGCGCCCGCGTCTCCATTCAGCAGGCCGACGCCGTCGTAGCTGGCGGTCGTCGAGAGCACACCGAGGGCGGCGACTCCCGACTCGAACCGGCTGCCCAGCGAAGCGCGATCGCTGTCGGTGATGCCCTCGGTCCAGCCCCGAAGGGCGATGGCCCGCAGCGCGATGATCTGCTGCTCCATGTCGGCGCAGGTCTTCGCCGCGTCGGTGAGCGCCGCGCGGCCGGCGTCGATCTCGTCCAGGTAGTCCCGGACGTCCTGGCACTCGGCCAGCGCCTCCTCGGAGTCACTGGCTTTCAGCGCGTTGGCTGGTGTCTCGTTGTTCGGCGCTGGCTGCTGCTGCGCGGGTACGCCGCAGCTCCCCAGCACGAACGCGAGACTGCCCAGGCCCATAAGGGCCCTTCGCTTCGTCATCTCCCCCCCTCCTCGGTCCCCCGACCGACTGTGGAATGTGTGCGCCCTTTACGCGCCGGGGGATGAGGAGTTGAGGGAGATTACGGGGCCTTCAGTTACCCCCTCGGGGGCCAGGGAAGTGCAGAGCGCCAGTTACGCGCGACCGTGTCGCGACCGCATGAAAATGGGGTGCCTCCAGAAAATGGAGGCACCCCACAGCCGAACCGAGATGGGTCGGGATCAGACCTCGAGCGACTGCTCCAGGGAGTCAGCCAGCGCGCCCAGCTCGTCCCAGTAGATCTTCCAGGCGCCGTCTTCCATGAGGTCACCACCGAAGTACCGGGGCGGGCGAACGGCGGGGTAGCCGTCGGGCACGACCTCGATGTTGGAGCGGCGCCCCTCGATCTCCTCCCGCAGGCGGGCGAAGCGCTGAGCGCGCTTGCGGATCACCGCGGGGAGGTGCGAGAGACCAGCGGCCAGGATGCCGGCGTCGACCACCTCGACCGCCGCGGGGAGCCAGCGGTTGACCAGGGTCTTGGTCAGCTCGCGGAAGTCGCGGAAGGAGCGGTTGATCAGCTCGCGGGTCAGGCCCCACTCCTCGGCGGAGAAGCTGTCCTTGGTGCCGAGCAGCGCGATGACGCGGCGGACGCGCAGCGCGGCGATGATCGTCGAGGCACCGTAGACGTTGCCGACGGCGGTCACGCTCTCCTCGGAGACGTGGGTCGTGTGCCACTTCAGCTTGCGCATGTGCCGGTCGGTGTAGGTGTTGAACCCCTCGGCGAGGACGCCCTCGAGCTCGAAGTCACCGACGGCGATCACGACATCGTGAATGTCGGGGCCGTCGGCCAGCTCGCCGTAGACCTTTGGCACGTTGACGCGCCCGAAGATCTCGATGACGCGCTCCGGCTCTTCGGTGTCGAGCACGTTGGTCATTGTGGCTACGAACGAGGCCTCGGACACGGCGGCGGCGCGGACGAGGCTGGCGATTGACGGCGGCTTGGCCATTCATACTCCTCAAGTTTGACGGGCGCTTGTATCCCGCAGCTGGCGCTTCGGCCAGAGGTGGGAGGCCGCGTGGGTGGAGCGATCTCAAGGCCGGCGGGGCCGATTGGGGTCAACTTTGAGGCGGGGTGACCGACCCGGTGCTTCCTGATGGAGTGGTACATGTTCAAGGTGGTGCTTCTTTCGTTGGCGCTGACGGCGTCCGCCGCGCCGACTACATCGGACACCGGCGCGACCGGTGGGGATGACACGGGCGCGACCAGCGCCGACGACACGGGCGCGACCAGCACGGATGACACCGGCGGCGCGGACGACACCGGCGGCGCAGATGATACCGCCGGCGATACCGGCGATACCGGCGCTGACTCGGGAGACACCGGCGCTGACTCCGGAGACACCGCGGGTGACGACACCGCGGACACGGGCGAGGACACCGCCGGGGACACGGACACTGCCGGCGACACCGGCGAGGACACCGGTGAGGACACCGGCGGCGACACGGCCGTCGGCGAGACGTACTCTTCAGCGGAGCTGGCGGACGAGAAGGGCGGCTGCGGGTGCAGCGCCGCCGCACCCGCCGGAACCGGCCTCATCGGCCTGTTTCTCTTCGGGGTGGTCTTGGTGCGCCGGGAGTAGGGCTCACTGCGGGAGCGCAGTCAGTCGTTGGTCAGCTTGTAGTTGAGCACCAGGCAGCTCAGGGGATCGGGCAGGGCGTCACCGAAGACCTCCTTCAGCGCCTCCTTCTCCTCCTTCGAGTTTGCCTCCAGCAGCGCCCGACACGGCAACACCACGGACTTGGCGATCACATTCGCGGTCCGCTCCAGCGCCCACTTGCCCCGGCTCCCCTTCTCCTTCAGCACCACGCCCACCGGCGCGTTGCTGAGGTTGATGTCCGGCGTGCGGGTCCGCGAGAAGTCCACGTTGTCGAAGTCCGCCACGTAGATCTTGGCGATCCGCCCCGTCAGCCCCACCGCCGGGTTGTTCTCGAACTCGGGGACGAACAGCGCCTTCTCGCCCATGTTCCGGCTGAGCGCGCCGGCGACGCTGATGGGGTTGTTGCGCTTGTCGGTCCCGTCGACGCTCAGGCAGTAGTTGCGCCCGCGACCCAGTGGATCCAGGGTGCTCTCGAAGGCCTCCAGCTGATCGACCGCGACGGACTTGATGGCCTTGTCGTCGGTCGCCTTCAGCTTGCCGAGCCGCTTGTCCTTGGAGCCCTCCTCCTCGTACTCCGAGGAGTCGCCTGAGATGAAGGCGTCCAGGTAGGGGTCCAGGCCGAGGTTCTGCGCCTGCCGGTAGGTCAGCGACATCGGGCCGCGCCCGCAGACCTCGTCGCCCGCGCTGTCCTCGATGATCGACCAGCTCTCCGCGGAGAGATCCGGGGTCACCGCGGCGTAGATCAACAGGTTCGCCACCTCCGGCGGCGCGAAGCCGCTGAGCTGCTCGCGCATGACCACGAAGTTGCGGACCTGGCGGTTGGAGAGCTTGGGCTTGACGAGCCAGTCGTAGGAGCTGCTCGCGGAGAGGGTCTTCGCCTGGGACTTCACCTCGGCGAGCAGATCGGTGTCGTCGTCCAGGGCGGGGCCCAGCGGGCCGACCCGGGTGATGGCGCGGGAGAGGCGCTGGAAGTCGAAGTCCAGGATGGACTCGCCGTCGCCCGCGTTGAACTGGGCCATCTTCTCCAGCTCGTCGGCCTTCTGCTCGACCTCGGCCAGCGACTCCTCGAGCCCGCCGTTCCTGAACCACATGAAGCCGCTGACGAGGTAGCCGCCCGCGAGCATGACCCCGGCGAAGATGTAGCGGGGCTGGAGGAAGGTTCCCGTGCGGATGAACTGCCAGGCGCGCGCCGCGTAGCTGCCGGGCCCGGTCATCAGCAGGGCCATCCAGGCCTGACGCCTGGTCTCCTGCTTCATCGCGTCCTTGGTCAGGCGCTTGCCCCACCGACCCTGGAGCTTCAGGCGCTCCTCGATCATCTGGGGCGGGAGCTTATCGATCTCGACGATGAAGCGGGGGCCCTCCGGGGTGACCAGCGAGAACGCGTCGCCGGGGCGGATGGCCATGGGGGTGGTGATCTGCTTGGGGCGCCGCGCCCCGGACTGCCAGACGAAGACCGCCGCCGTGCGCTCGATGGGCGCGACAATCAGGCCCATGCCTGACTGCTGGAGCACCTTGACGTGGTACTGCGCCACGCCCAGCGTCTCCGGCAGGCGGATGGCGTTGTCTTCGGCGGAGCCCAGTCGGGTCTCCACCTCTTCAAAGGGGCCGAAGCGGGTGCCGCCGAACTCCGGCGCGAGCCGGAGGTACATAGCGAGGTGTTGGTCGTCCATCGGGGCTGGAGTATACCGGACCTGTCCGCGTCGCGGCCGCTTTGAGTAGGATGTCTGTGTGAACATCTTCCTGATCCCCTACAGCTGGATTCGTCACATCCATGTGGCGCTGGTGACCACCTCGGCGGCCCTGCTCGCGTGGTGGGCGGTGCTGTCATGGTTCGTGCTGCTGGGCCCGGCGTGGTCCGCGGAGTGGGACGGTCCGGTGCTGCTGAGCGCTGTCTCGGGCGCCACCGCCGGCGCCTCGCTGCTGAGTGAGGGATCGCTGCGGCGCGCCCCGCCGCTGAAGCTGTTCGGCAAGATGCTGGCCGCCGCCGCGCTGGCCGTGCTGCTGACGATCGGCGGCACCTGGCTGTGGGGCGTGATGCTGGGCGATCACCCCGACGGCGGCGACCCCACGCTGGTCTCCCTGCGCTACGAGCTCGGCGCCTTCATGTTCGCGGGCTTCGGCTGCGCCATCGGGCCGCTGGTGGCCCGCAAGGGCCGGGGCTGGCTCAACCACCTCCTGAGCGGCTTCGCCACCGCGATGGCCGCCGCCGCCGTGTGGCACATCTGCAGCTACACCCAGATCATCCGGGGCAACGATCTCTTCCTCGCGAGCGCGCTGATGTCCCTGACCTGGGGGGCCGTGTTCGGCTTGCTGACCTGGGGCATCCCCGACAGCCTCTACGCGGGCTGGGTCCGCATCCTGAGCCCCACCCGCTTCGCGCGGCGCATCCCCATCGACGCCCAGGACGGCACCCCGAAGGAGCGCTTCATCGGGCGCTGGGTCCGGGGCCTGGACCTGTGGCTGCCCCACCAGGAGGGCGCCCAGGAGCTGCACATCTCCGTCGCGGTCGACGACAAGCAGCGCTACGCCGCCCGGGGCCTCTCGCTCTACCCCACCCGGGTGCTGCGCTTCCTGGAGAAGATCGATCTGCGCTACGATCCCCGCCGCCCCGCGCCGCTCAAGACCCGCATCCACTCCGGCGATCGCATCGAGATCGGCGACGGCGAGAGTCAGTGCGTGGTGGAGTTCCTGATGCTGCCCAAGGAGGAGCGGTGAGAACCTGGCTCCTGCTGCTCGCGCCGCTGCTCGCGCTGCTGGGCGCCGGCTGCGGTGACTCGGGCAACGCCATCCGCGGCACCACCGCCCGGGTGAGCCCACCCGTCCAGGAGGAGGGCGAGGTCGAGCTGGCGATCCACACGACCGAGAACGCCTGCCGGGGCTCGGGCATCTCCGAGGAGAACCTGGACCTCTGCCTGCCCTTCGTGGACCGGGCCTCCGGTGAGGTGCGCCTCTCCTTCCAGCCCCGGGTCGGCGGCCTCCCGTACCTGCTGCCCATCACCCGCGATCACCTCGACATCTTCCACAACAAGCGCACGGTCACCCACGGCCGCGACGGCATTGAGGTCGAGGTCATCGGCCACGACCCCCGCCGCACCCCGCAGCTCTTCATCCTGATGATCGATGGATCGGGCTCAATGGCCGAGCGCGACGAGGAGGGCGTGCGGCGCATCGACAAGGTGCGGAAGGCGCTCATCTCCCGCAGCGTCGTGCAGAGCTTCTTCCCCGAGGACATCACCACCGGCGTGGTGCTCATGTCCTTCACCGAGGGCAAGCCCCAGCCGGTCGGGGGCGAGCTGGAGGTGATCCAGTCCCCCGACGCCTTCAAGCAGCGGGTCAAGGAAGACCTCGGCATCTCCAGCGGCTACACCTACCTCTACGAGTCGGTGCGCTACGCCATCACGGATCTCCTGAAGGAGGAGGTCATCGAGAGCTGGCTGGACGACGCCCAGCCCACGATCATCGTGCTGACCGACGGCTTCAACAACGAGTCTCCGGCCGACATGTGCCAGGACAACGCCCCCCGGCTCGAGAGCCTGCTGGCGGAGATCCAGCGCGTCCGCAACGACAAGTCTCTCGCCATCCGCTCCCGGCCCAGCATCTTCACCGTGGGCCTCGGCAAGCCCATCAGCCGCAAGCTGGAGGCCGACCCGGAGAGCACCCGGGTGGCGCCGAAAGACATCTGCGGCAAGTGGGGCGGGGTCCGCATCGACGGCGTGCTGGAGAAGAAGGGCATCGACAAGGTGTCCCTCGACTGGATCGCCGGTGTGGGCGGCGGCGCGTCGTTCATCCAGCAGGACACCCGGGGCCTCGGCAAGGCGTTCCAGGGGGCCGCCGCCGAGCGGCACAGCTGGTTCGAGGTGCGCTATCGGGTGGGCGGCTTCAACCTGCGGCGGGCCTTCGAGACCACGCTGCGGCTGAACTCCTTCGTCTTCGCCGAGTCCAGCGTCAACATCCAGCCGTCGGGCTGGCTGGACGCCCCGCCAGGGGAGCGGCCCGAGGGCGCCCGCTGGGCCTCGGCCGCGCCGTACAGCCGCACCGCGCTGTTGGTCATGCCCATCCTCGGTGGGCTGGTGGGGCTCGCCTTCTTCGGGGCCGCCTGGCTCAACACCCGCCGGGCCATCTCGGCCCGCAAGCCGGTGAAGACCCGCTCCAAGACGGCGAAGAAGAAAAAATAGCGCCGCCGGCCTCCTTGCCAGTGTTCGCGCGGATCACGTACCATCGGCGGGCGCGACTCCCGGGAAGGCCGCTTGTCTGGATACATCGGAAGCTACGAACTCCTGAAGAAGCTCGGCGAAGGTAACTTCGGCGCGGTCTACGCCGCCGTGGGCGAAGTGCCCGGTCGGGGGCTGAACGCCGGTCGCCGTCGGCTGGTCGCCGTCAAGCAGCTCAAGCACAGCGCGGATCAGCACTCCAAGGATCTGCTGGTGCAGGAGTTCGGGCTGCTGGATCAGGTCCGGAACCGCAGCATCGTGCGGGTGTTTGAGTACATCCCCAATGAGAACGCGGTCGCCATGGAGTACATCCACGGCGTCACCCTCTCCAAGATGCTGGAGGAGCTCAAGGACGCCCGCGAGCAGGTCTTCACCGAGGCCGCCATCGAGATCGCCTGTGAGGTCGCCGACGCGCTCTACCAGGCGTGGACCACCCCGGGTGACAACGGCGAGCCCCTGCGGCTCGTGCACCGGGATCTGAAGCCTGAGAACATCATGCTCACCCCCTCCGGGGAGGTGAAGATCCTGGACTTCGGCCTCGCGCACGTCGACAACGCGGACTTCGCCCGCGACGATCCGGATCGCCTGAAGGGCACGCCCATCTACATGGCGCCGGAGCAGGCGCGCGGCGACACGGTCGATCACCGCACCGACCTCTTCGCGCTCGGGCTGATGACCTATGAGCTCTTGATGAGCCAGGCGGCCTACCGGGTGCCCGCCAACTCCAGCGACCCGCTGGGCGACATCTTCGACGCCATCGAGCGCGGCGCGCTCCTCGACCAGTGCCGCGAGCTGGAGAGCAAGCTCCCCGGCGTGGGCCCGGTGCTCACCCGCCTGCTGCAGCCCAACCCCCGGAGCCGCTATCAAGACGGCCAGGGCCTGCTCGTCGACCTTCGGCGGCAGCTCTACAAGGACCGCGGCTCCTACCTGAAGGAGTTCTGCGAGTTCTTCTTCGGGGCCATCTACGACCTGCCCGATCCGCCGGACATGAACGCCGCCGGCGACTTCGAGGCCGGGCGCGGCGCCGCCGCGCCCGCGTCATCCGCGGACGCCTTCAAGCAGCGCGTGCAGGCCTCCATGGCCAGAGGCGGCAGTTCGCCCGATCGCGGCGGCGGAGGTCGCGCCCAGGCCTTCAACCCCACCCAATCCAAGGCGGCGGTCAAGCGAGGCCGCCCCCGCGCCGATATCGCCGGGCGCGGCGCCCCCCAGCCGCGCGCCCGCGACGCCAGTCCGCCCCGCGGCACCGGGGGCCGTCCTCCCGGGGGCCGCTCTCCTGGCAACCAGCCGCCCAGGCGCGGCGGCACCCCGCTGGAGCCCATCAAGCCCCGCAAGATCCTCGGCGCGCGCAGCCCCGACGAGACCGGGATGCTGCCGCTCATGGACCTGAGCGACGCGGTGGGGCAGGAGGAGGAGCCCAGCACGGCGACCGCCTTCTTCGCCATCCCCGCCCCCAAGACCAAGTCCAGGGACAACCGCGCGGCGCCAGCCCCCACGGCCCAGTCCACCCCGCACCGGGCCCCACCGCTCGGCGCGAGCAGCTCGGGCAGCCGGCCCGCGTCGCCCCGGGCGGCCCCGCCGTTCCAGGCCCCGCAGCAGCCGCCGGCCTTCAGCCCACCGCCCGCGCAGTCCCCCGGCGGCTTCGGCGCGCCTCCAGGCAACGCCTACACGACCAACCAGGGCACGCCCCCGGGCATCGCCCCCGCGCCCATCGGCATCCAGGGCCCCGTGGCCGCCGGTCCCGTCGCGGGCCAGGGCTACGCGGCGCCGCCCCCGCCCGCCGCCAACGACCCCAAGCGCACCTCCTCCAACCGCATCTACGCGGTCGTGCTGGGGCTGGTGATGCTCATGGGCGTCAGCACCGCCGCGACGGTCTGGTGGGTCATCAACAAGGACGACGGCGTCGAGCCCGTCGCGGACACCATCGACTACGAGCCCCGGGAGCGCATCGATCGTGAGCCCGAGGTGGCCGATGCCGAGGACGAGGACGAGGAGCTGGACGAGGAGCTGCCCGACGCCAACAACGGCTGGGTGCCGCCGCCCCCCACCTACAACGGCGGCGGAAACACGGCCCCGGTGAACAACACCCCCAAGGAGCCGGAGAAGCCTTCGGGCGCTGGCGCCCTCACGGTGGTCCTCACCGGCGACGGCGGCGGCGTCACGGGATTCCAGCTCGCCTGCCCGAGCGGTTACAACAAGCGCGCGGGCCTCGCTGGCGGCGCGGCCTCCTTCGCGGAGGTGCCGCAGGAGTCCTGCACCCTCACCACCCGCGGCGCCAAATCTGGCGCCTTCCAGGGCGCGACGGCCCACATGGCCCTGACCTGTAGCTTCGACAGCGGTGCCTTCAACTGCTTCTAACGCTGCTAGTGCTGCTTAAACGCTGAGAGATGATGATGCGGATCCTGCTGACGCTGTTCCTCCTGATCGGGCTGCTCTGTTCGCCGTCCGTCGCCATCGCCGGTGAGCTGGGGGAACCCGATGACTATCGGGTCGCCCAGAAGGACGACAAAGAGGACGAGGGCGAAAAAGAAGAAGAGAGCGACGAGGAGACCAAGAAGCGGGAGGAGGCCGAGCAGAAGCGCCGCGACCGCGCCCCCCGCGTGGTCATCCTGAAGTGGCCTCAGACCGACCTGAAGCGCGGCATCTCCGCGAGCTACCAGGATGAGGGCCTGCGCCGCAACGTGCGCTCCCGCATCGATCGCCCGGACGCCCTGTTCTTCCCGTCCGTCGACCTCTACCAGAACGGCCGCAAGGCGCCCGACAAGACGCTGATGCCGATCAACCAGCCGGCCTTCGTGGACGACGCGCGGGTGCAGTTCGTGCTCTCCGAGATCGACCGGGTCTCGCAGATCCCCTACAGCGAGATCACGGGCCAGGAGTGGACCCAGGAGGCCCGCAAGCTGCGCAGCTACCTGGACGACATCTGGTTCGTCGAGGGCGTCGACCACCGCGAGCCCCTGTTCCTGCTCTACGCGCAGCTCGGCCGCGCCGCGGACAACATCGGTCTCCAGAACCCGCCCTTCTTCGAGAACATCGCGAGCCAGTCCGTCAACTACTACTGGTACCTGGCGGCGACGCTCGCCTGGCAGGACGCCTCGCTGATGAACAAGCTCACCGACGCCGACGTGCGCGGCCCGGTGGACTACCTGCTGAAGGAGCTGCAGGCGAGTCGCTTCCCGACCTTCCCCCTCGACTTCGAGCTGGAGAACGAGTTCGATCTTGAGAAGTTCGAGGAGGAGTACACGGTCTTCCTGAACGGCCTCGAGGTCGGAATCGAGGACAGCGCCCAGGTGCAGATCCCCCTCGGCGTGACCGACATCTACCTGAAGCGCAACGACACCGGCAGCGGCCTCTCGGAGCGGCTGTCCGTCGATAAGTTCGAGGACAAGGCGTACTTCGTGCGCGACGTCGCCCGCAAGCGCATGGGCATCGAGTTCATCGACCAGCTGATGCTGCACCCCAACGAGTGCACCCCCGAGCTGGACGGCGACATCCTGAACTTCCTCTCCATCTACGCCAAGCTGCACGACCGGGCGGAGATCTACATCGCGGTGCCCGTGAAGGGCAGCTCCAACAAGATCTTCATCTGGCGCTACGACCGCACCACCGCGACCCTCCAGCTCGTCCAGGGCAGCGGCGACCAGTTCCCCGTTCACTTCGCCTTCGTGGCGTCGGGCGGCCTGCTCTACAACACCGCCGCCGTGGGCTTCGACCCCGACGTGGACCAGGGCGACGCCTCCGCCGCCGGCCAGAGCGGCGTGGACGTCAACTCCGAGGCGGAGAACCGCACGGACATCGAGCTGAACCCGGCCATGATCCCGGTGACGCTGGAGCTGCGGGTTCACTACAACCGCCTGATGGTCGCCTGGGGCTGGGAGTTCGGCTACGGCTTCTCCGGCTTCACCGAGCGCTACTTCACCCCGGGACACGCCGGCGACTACGAGTGGGGCGACCTGGTCGTGGTGGAAGAGGGCGGCACCAACAACGACGAGACCGGGGGCACCACCGGCACCACCGGCGACACCGGCACCGCCGGCACGAACACCACCGACAGCGGCCTCATCGAGATCCTCCACCGCACCCAGTGGAACCGCTACACCTACGGCAACATCGGCGTGGTCCTGGGCCGCGACGCGGCGCTGGGCATCGGCCCTCGCTTCAGCGCGCGCCTCGGGTGGAGCAACCTGCCCCACGCCTTCCAGCCCACCGCCCACTTCGGCTGGGCCATCGAGAACCCGCTGTTCAAGGGCGGGGATCGGGTGCGCCCCATCATCGATGCGGATCTTCGGGGGGGGGTTGTTGTGGCGGCTAAGAACTCCATTCTTCGGGATCAGGACAAGATTGTCAGCCCTCTCTTTGGGTTGTCTATCGGGCTCGGTACTACGTTTTAGGGTTGTTTTTCGGGTCGTTGTCGGGTCGTTGTCGGGGTCGTCGGGGTTGGCGGGTACGGCTCGGTTTGACGGAGGTTGATGGGACTGTCGAGAGCGGTTTTGGCAGTCGCGGGCTCGTTGTTTGAGCGTCTCGTCGAGGCGCCGTCGTGCTGCCTGTTGGGTTGTTGGACTTCCCGATCCTTTCTGGTGGCGCGGTGCCCCTTGGGAGATTCGACGTGTGCTCGCTGCGCTAACGAATCCCCGGACGGTTCGTCAGCGTCAAGTCGACAAGGTCTGGTGGCCGGTGCCGTGCAGCTTGCGTCACACACGCCCGAATCTCCCTGGTCGGGGCACTTCGCCACAACGGTCCCAGGTGCGTCCTCAGCCCGCAGGCAGACGACTGATCGCTTGTAGCCTTCCAGGATCGACTGGAGGCAGCGAGGGCGTTCCCCCTGCCTGCGTGGCCTCACCGCCCTCGTCGACAACGGCGCAGGCTTACCCTCAATGGGCCCAGGAGGGGAGAGGAGAGAGGTACGGG
>Ga0316204_10003037_pt1 | contig 35255 bp, 39 predicted proteins | sample 6monrhotite_MG_2_FD_205661 | JGI IMG/M metagenome (GOLD analysis project Ga0316204, IMG submission 205661) | Microbial mat bacterial communities from mineral coupon in-situ incubated in ocean water Damariscotta River, Maine, United States -... | ecosystem: Environmental > Aquatic > Marine >... | reverse complement strand
CGAGAGGGCAGCGCCCTCTCGCCTTGATCGAAGCGCACCTGCGCTTCGATCCTTAAAACATTCTAATAGAAACTCTGCGGATCGATATCAACCGCCAGCCGCAAATCCCCCTTGGGCTGGAACTGCCCAACCCATTCGGAAATCGCACGCTGCAAGGCCACGCCTTTGCCGGCCTTGACCAACAGGCGTACACGATGGCGACCCCGAACCCGGGCAATCGGCGCAGGTGCCGGGCCAAACACCTGGCCGCCAACACGGCGCACAGCCCCGTCCGCGCGTGCCAAAGCCATGCCCAGCTCCATCACCTGATGCGCGTCCGACCCGCTGATCACAATACCAGCCAACCGCCCAAAAGGAGGCATACCCGCCGCCTCGCGTTGCGTGGCTTCTGCCTTCCAAAAGCCGTCCTCATCCCCCGCCAAAATCGCGCGGATCACGGGGTGCTCTGGCTGATAGGTCTGCATCACGGCCTCGCCCGGGGTTTCCGCGCGCCCCGCGCGACCCGACACCTGACGCATCAATTGAAAGGTCCGCTCGGCGGCCCGCAGGTCCGACCCGTGCAGCCCAAGGTCAGCGTCAATCACACCCACCAGCGTTAACAGCGGAAAATTGTGCCCCTTCGCCACCAGTTGCGTGCCGATAATGATGTCACACCCTCCGGCTGCAATCGATTCAATCTCGGCCTTAAGCGCGCGCGCTGATCCAAACCTGTCAGACGACAAAACCGCCACACGGGCGTCGGGGAACAGCGCTATCGCTTCCTCGGCCAAACGCTCAACCCCTGGCCCAATCGGGGCCAGCCGGTCTTCGGCCTCGCAGGACGGGCATTTGCTGGGGATCGCTTTGCTTTCGCCACATTGGTGGCAGACCAGCCGCTTTTGAAAGCGATGCTCGACCATGCGACTGTCGCAATGGTCACAGCCAATTTGATGCCCACAGGCGCGGCACATCGTGATCGGCGCATAGCCTCGGCGGTTGATGAACAGCAACGACTGCTCGCCCAAGTCCAACCGGCGTTGGACCCGCTTCTTCAATTCTTCGGACACCCAGCGCGACGACGGCAAAGTCTCGGTGCGCATGTCGATCGTGCCCATGCGCGGCATCACGGCTTCGCCAAACCGGCTGGTCAATTCGATCTTGGTGTATTTGCCGGCCTCGGCGTTTGCCCAGCTTTCAAGGCTCGGGGTTGCGGACGCCAAAACCACCTGCGCCCCACAGATCGACGCCCGCAGCACTGCCATATCCCGCGCACTATACAGCACGCCGTCTTCTTGTTTGTAGCTGGTGTCGTGTTCTTCATCGACGATGATCAACCCGAGATCGCGATAAGGAAGGAACAAAGCTGAGCGCGCGCCAATCACCATCTGCGCACCGCCCTGCCCGACCATCTTCCACGTGCGCCGACGTTCGGTCATCGTAACGCCCGAATGCCATTCCGCAGGTTTGGCCCCAAATCGTGCCTGAACTCGCGATAGGAACTCGGCCGTCAAGGCGATCTCGGGTAACAACACCAAGGCTTGCCGTCCTTGACGCAGACATTCTGCCACGGCTTCCAGATAAACTTCGGTTTTGCCTGACCCCGTGACGCCGCGCAACAACGTGGTGGCGTAGTCCCCCGCCTTGGCTTGATCCCGCAAAAGTTCGGCTGCGCGGATTTGATCGTCGGTCAGCTTTTTGCGACCCCAATCCGGTTCAAGCTTTGCAAAAGGCGTGTCGCGCGGGGTTGCGACTTCGTCCACCGCACCCAGTTTCACCATGCCTTTGACAACCGACCCCGATGTGCCGGCCATCTCGGCCAGTTCGCGCAGGGTGAACGACAACCCACCGAATTCCTCTAACACGGCCAGCACGCGTTTGCGCGCATCGGTCATGCGATCAGGCAGGCGCGATCCGGGCCGGTAGACTTTGCGCATCGAAAGCGGATCACCCAACCCGGGCGCACGGGTCGCAAGACGCAGCATCGCAGGCATCGGTGTCAGCGTGTAGGCGGCCGCCTTGTCAAGAAACAAGCGCATTTCTTCACGCATGGGTGCGACGTCCAAAACCCGAACGACCGAGCGTATCTTGGCAAGATCAAAGTCACCTTTACCCGCCCCCCAAACCACGCCGAGAACCTTGCGCGGCCCCAGCGGCACCTCAACAAAGGCACCCAAAAAGCAGCCGCCTTCGGGCGCTTTGTAATCCAGCGTCCGATCGAGCGGTTGGGTGGTCATCACGGCCACCAATGCGCCTTGATCAAAAAAGTCTTGTTGCATGCGTCTCATTCAATGTCTGGGCTTTAGGCCCGTTGTCTTCTGGGGTAAGCAACCGCCAAGCAAAAGCCAAGCGTAGCAAAGGATGCAGCCCATGAAGTTTTTTGTCGACTCTGCAGACGTGGCGGCCATCGCGGAAATGAATGAAACGGGCATGGTTGACGGGGTAACGACCAATCCGTCGCTGATAAAACAGTCTGGCCGTGAAATTCTTGAGGTCATCCGCGAGATTTGCGCCATAGTCGACGGCCCCGTATCAGCCGAGGTCACGGCGATTGATACCGACACCATGATCGCCGAGGGCCGCAAACTGGTCAAAATCGCCGACAACATCGCGGTGAAAGTTCCGTTAACTTGGGACGGGCTGAAAGCGTGTAAGGTGCTGTCGACCGAAGGCCACATGGTCAACGTCACGCTTTGTTTTTCGGCCAACCAGGCGCTGTTGGCGGCCAAGGCGGGGGCAACGTTTATATCTCCGTTCATCGGCCGGTTGGACGACATCAACATAGACGGGATGGACCTGATCGAAGACATCCGCACGATTTATGACAACTACGGCTTTGAGACCCAAATCCTTGCGGCCAGCATTCGGTCGGTGAACCATGTTCTCGACTGTGCGCGGATCGGGGCTGATGTGATCACCGCGCCGCCTGCTGTGATCAAGTCGATGATCGCGCATCCCCTGACCGACAAGGGATTGGCGACATTTCTTGCGGATATCAAAAGCGCGGGCATCAAGATTGTCTGAGTCCCGCGTTGCGTGTCGATCTAGGAAAAATAATCCCGTTTCCACATAATGACGGCCAAGAACAGCAGGCTCACCGTTGCGGGGATCAGGATTTGCGGCAAACCCAGTTCGGGTCTGACCGTAAAAAACGCCACGACGCTGTTAAGGATGAACAGACCCATATATGTGACCGCCCATTTTGGACCCCAAGACTTACGGGTCCAAAGCGCATAGAGAAACAACAGCGGTCCGATCATGTCCAGCACGACGACAACCGCTAGGGCCGTTGATCCACTGACGAAAACACCCAGTAGCGGCAGGCCGGTGTTCATCAAGTTGGGCAGGTTCATGACCGCGCCCACGGCCCAGAGAAGCAGGATCACGGAAAGAATTTTCAACGCAAGCGGCATGGGTTTCCAGCCGGTCGCGCGCGTTGCTGTATCGCTCATATGAGTGTCCCTTTTGGTGTCACGCTCTTGTTGGATGGATTTTCAGGCATGATTTCAGGGTAACGTAAAGCACGGAATTCACGCTCTGGCAACATTTCCGGTTGGGCGGATTTAACCGCAACGGTCAAAAAGACGCCTGAAAAAAAACGAACCCGCGATTAATCATTGCGAAAACCGCCGGTCTGCGTGTTATAAGAAGAAAAAAACAATAACATAATTCCGAGGCAGGAATGAGCAGCACCGCAGAACTCGAAGAGGTTCTACGTGAGAAAATTCTCGCGGAGCCCAATACTATTCTAGACGATCATGATGTGATGAGCGCCCTTGTTCGGGCGAACGAAAAAGTCATGGGCGAAAACATAGTCGATCTTCGTGGCATCGCCATGAACCGGCTTGAGGCCAGATTGGGCAAGTTGGAAAGCACGCATCGCAGTGTGATCGCGGCGGCTTACGAAAATCTGGCCGGCACCAACCAGATCCACCGCGCCATTTTGCGCCTGCTGGACCCAACGGATTTCGAAACCTTTCTGTCGGATCTAAGCACCGAAGTCGCGGACATTCTGCGCGTCGACGCTATGCGTCTGGTGCTTGAAACCGCGCAACCTGAAACCAACGCGTCGATTGATAAAATGGGCGACGTTCTAACAATGGCTGATCCCGGTTTTGTTGACGAATTCCTGTCACGCGGGCGCAACACGACAATCCGTCAGGTCACGCTGCGCCAGATCAGTTCAGGTGTCGAAAGCGTCTACGGCGATACCGCTCAACATATCCGGTCCGAGGCGTGTATTAAGCTTAACCTCGGCGAAGGACGTCTGCCCGGTTTGTTGGTGATGGGGTCGGAAGATCCGCATCAATTCAACCCGCAGCAAGGCACCGATCTTCTGGGGTTCTACGCGGCCGTGTTTGAAAGACTGATGCGCCGCTGGCTGTCATGAGTCTGATATCTCCAGCAGCGCAGGATCGGATGCAGGCTTGGCTTGCGTCTGAAAAAGCGCTGAAGGGGGCATCGGAAAACACGATCAAAGCCTATCAGAAGGACGTTCTCGGGTTCGTCAGCTTCATGACCCTGCACAAGGGCGAACCCCAAGGGTTGTCGCCTTTGGCCAAGATTACCGTGTCTGACATGCGCTCGTGGATGGCGCAAGAGCGCGGGCGTGGGACGGCGGCGCGGTCGTTGGCGCGTAGCCTGTCTGCAGTGAAAACCTTTTATCGATGGCTCGCGACGCGCGAAGGCTTTGAGCCGACAGCGGTGTTGTCCACCCGCGCGCCAAAGTTCCAGAACAAATTGCCCCGCCCCTTAACGATTGACGGCGCCAAGGACATGCTCGAGACGATCGAACTCCAAACCACAGAACCGTGGATTGCGGCGCGCGATACCGCTGTTTTGACCCTGCTCTATGGCTGCGGTCTGCGAATATCCGAGGCATTGGGCTTGCGCGGCAGTGACCTGCCATTGGGCGAGGTTTTGCGGATCTCCGGCAAAGGCGGCAAGGAACGCCTCGTGCCTGTGTTGCCCGCCGCCGTTGACGCGATGGACGCCTATCTTCGCCTTTGCCCCTATCCCGTGGCCGACAAGCTAACAATTTTCCGAGGCGTCCGCGGCGGCCCGCTGAACCCGCGCGCGATCCAGAAAGCCGTGGAACAAACCCGACTGCAATTGGGGTTGCCGTCGTCTGCAACACCCCACGCGATGCGCCATAGTTTTGCGACACACCTGTTAAGCGCTGGCGGCGACCTGCGCGCCATCCAAGAGCTGCTTGGCCACGCGTCCCTATCCACGACCCAGGCCTACACCGCCGTGGATCACGCCCGTCTGATGGATGTCTACAACAAGACCCATCCCCGCGCCTGATTTCGTTGCACTTGACCGCAAATTCAGTCATGAGGTCCAAATGACACTAAAACTAAGCGCCTTGATGGTCCATTTTCTCACCGCTACCGGAGCGGTCTTCGCGATGTTGGCAATGCTGGCAGCCGTCGACGAAAACTGGAGTATGATGTTCCTGTGGCTTGTCGTCGCCTTTGCGGTGGACGGCATCGATGGCCCCTTGGCGCGCAAGTATCACGTCAAACAGAACGCTCCGCTTTTTGATGGTGAGCTTCTCGATCTGATCATCGACTATCTGACCTACGTTTTCGTCCCCGCATACGCGTTGTTCAAATCCGGCTTGTTGCCCGGCTGGACGGGGTGGATTGTGATCATTGTGATCACCTTCGCGTCTTCGCTGTATTTCGCGATTGCGACGATGAAGACCGCAGACAAATCCTTTCTCGGGTTTCCGGGATGCTGGAACATGGTGGTGATCGTATTGTTCGCGATCAAGCCTAGCTTTTGGATCATCCTTGCCATCGTGGCGCTGCTGGCGGTGGCGATGTTCTTGCCGTTGCGCTTTATCCACCCGACACGCACCAAACGCTGGCGCACGATCTCATTGCCGATTTCATTGGCGTGGGTCTTCTTTGCAGGCTGGGCCGCTTGGGTCGATTTTCATCCGCAAAGCTGGGCGCATTGGGGGCTTGTGGCAACGTCGCTCTACCTCGTGTTGATCGGGTTTGTTCAGCAGATCATTCCTGAAAAGACCTAACCAACAGAAACGCCCCACGCAGAATATCTCTGGCGGGGGTTGTTTCTTATGGATCGTATAAGGTGGCGGGCCCGCCGTTTGGTCGTGCTTGTTCTGCCAAAAAGGGGTCATCCCCTTCACCAATCGAATTCTGAGGTGGTCTGGCTGGGGGTATCGGAATCCTAGCTTTCGCTATCCTACATCCCCGACACTCCACGATCTGCGCGCAAAAGAAACCTCGGGGAAATTGATTAACGACTGGTTTGGAGTGCGTCCGCATGGTGTGCAGGGCGGACAAAAGCCCGCCCCCCAATTATCCTAAAAAGCCGCCGGATTGCATCGACCAGAGTTCAGAATAGATGCCGCCACGGGCCAGTAAGTCGTCATGGCTTCCGTCTTCTACGACCTTGCCCTGATCCATCACGACGATCCGGTCCATGCGCGCAATCGTGGATAGACGGTGGGCAATCGCGATCACGGTTTTGCCCTCCATCACGCCGTAAAGTGTATCAAGGATCGCCGCCTCGACTTCGCTATCAAGCGCCGAGGTTGCTTCGTCCAACACCAGCACCGGCGCGTCCTTTAGCACCACCCGCGACAAGGCAATCCGCTGGCGTTGCCCACCCGAAAGCTTCACGCCGCGTTCCCCGACATGCGCGTCATAGCCCGTCCGCCCCTTGGGGTCTTCGAGACTGGCGATAAAGCTGTCCGCCTCGGCGCGTTCAGTTGCGGCGATCATTTCGGCCTCGGTGGCATGTGGATTGCCAAACAGGATGTTCGCGCGCACCGACCGGTGCAAAAGCGAGTTGTCCTGTGAGACCATGCCAATCTGGCTGCGCAAACTGTCTTGGGTCACGTTCGCGACATTCTGACCGTCGATCAGGATTTGGCCCTGCTCGGTGTCGCGAAACCGCAGCAACAAGTTCACCAAACTGGATTTCCCAGCGCCCGAGCGCCCCACCAAGCCGACCTTTTGACCGGGAGCAATCGTTAGGTTGACCTGATCCAAACCGCCGTAACCTTTGCCGTAGTGATGCGACACACCGCGAAATTCGATCTCGCCCTTTTCGAATTTCAAAGCGGCGGCGTCTTTCACGTCCGTCACTTCGTGCGGCACAGAGATCGAGCGGAGGCCTTCTTTGATCACGCCTGCATGTTCGAACAAGCGGATGGTCACCCACATGATCCACCCCGACATCCCGTTCAACCGAATGGTGAGTGCAGACGCCGCAGCGACTTCGCCCGCCGTGACGATGCCTTGAGTCCACAACCAGACCGCGGGGCCGATCATACCGACGATCAGCCCACCGTTCAGGATGTTTTGAACAAGCGACATTTCGGTCATCAAGCGCAAGAAGCGCTGGAACCGCAGACGGTGACGCTTCAACGCGTTAAGGACATAGCTTTCCTCACGTTCGCCCGCCGAGAACAGCTTGACGGTTTCGATGTTCGCATAGGCGTCAACGATCCGACCCGTCAGCAATGAGCGCGCGTCGGACCATTTCTCGGACGCGACGGACACACGGAAAGCGACGTTGATGGTGTAAAGCAGATACAAAACGACCCAAATCGACAAAGGCACCGTTAGGCGCCAATCGGTTTGGCTAAGGATAATCATCGCCCCAATCACATAGCTTATTGAAAACCAAAGCGCTTCGAACACCATGTAGGTTGCGTCTTCAACGGCTTGGCCCATCTGCATCACGCGGTTCGACAAACGCCCCGCGAAATCGTTCTGAAAGAAGTTCGACGACTGCCCAAGCATATGGCGGTGTGCCCTGAACCGGACCTGATCATGCAGGTTCGAGACCAAGGATTGTTCCATCAACACATGGCTAAAACCGATGACGATGGGCCTGAGAAACAGGATGAACAGCGCAGCGAGGCCAAGCTCAAACCCGTTGCGCGACCAGAAGCTTTCGGGGCCTGTGACCTCCATCAGGTCGATAACGCGGCCCGAATAAAAGATCAGACCAGTTTCGATCAGGGCAACGCTGGCCCCCATAATCGCCATCCACACCATCAGTTTGTAGTAGGGCGCGTAGTGCGATTTCACATAGGCCCACAAATGCGCAGGGGGCGTTTCTTCGCGAAACTTTTGGAACGGATCAATTAGGTTTTCGAAAAAGCGGAACATAGCAAAGCCCTTTTCAGGCAGGTTTTTAGCAATAAGGAAGGGGGGAGAGTGAGACTTGACGTCAGGCTACTTAGGCAGCCCAAATTCGGACCGCGGCGCTAGCCGTTAAAATATGGGATCCGAATTGTCATCAAGGTACACCTCTTGGGTCTGGCTTGCCCCACCTATAGCGAATTGAACTGGGTGTGTCAGCCCGTCGTAGCCAATTTCTTCGATATTCCGGCGAACCTACTGGAAACCCTTAAGTTTTCAGCGCCTTCAACATCGTGGCCGCAGCTTTTGAGACGCTCAGGTCTCCGGCTGCCACCTGATCCCCCAAACGTTTCAGAGACGTTTTCGCGTCGCCATGATCAAGTTGCGCCAACAAGGACTGGCGGACTTCTTCTTCGAACCAATAGCGCTGCTGTGCGGCACGGCGGCTGGTGAAATGCCCGTTGTCTTTGCGCCACTCTGAAAGCTCGGTCATTTCATCCCAAGCGGTCTGCAATCCGTTTTCTTCAAGCGCGGACACAGGCATCGCCTTTGGAAACCCGTCAGGGTCTTGCGTGCGTTTGCGCAAAAGCCGCAATGCGCCCGCATAATCGGCGCAGGTGCGTATGGCGGCGTTCTTAAGGTCGCCGTCGGCTTTGTTAACAAGGATGATATCAGCCATTTCCATGATGCCGCGCTTCACGCCCTGTAGCTCGTCGCCGCCTGCAGGGGCCATCAGCAGAATGAACAGGTCCGACATCTCGGCCACGACGGTTTCGGACTGACCCACGCCGACGGTTTCGATCAGGATAACGTCGAAGCCAGCGGCCTCGCACAGTTCAATCGCTTCGCGGGTGCGACGGGCAACGCCGCCTAAATGCGAACGGCTAGGGCTGGGGCGGATAAAGGCATTCTTATCGCGCGACAGGCGATCCATGCGGGTTTTATCCCCAAGGATCGACCCGCCAGAGCGTGAAGAACTTGGATCGACCGCCAACACAGCCACCCGAAGGCCTTGCCCCGTTAGCATCATGCCAAAGCTTTCAATGAACGTCGATTTGCCGACACCTGGCGTGCCAGACAGACCAATGCGAATAGCGGATCCAGATTGACCCCGCAATTCATCAAGCAACGCGGTCGCCTGAACCCGATGATCTGCGCGACTGGATTCAACCAACGTGATCGCGCGTGACAATGCCCTGCGATCACGGTCGAGGATTTTCTGAGCGAGGTCTGACGTATTCATACAAGCGGCCTTTCGTTAGGAAGCGTTTTGCATGGTTTGGCAGGGTGAAAGCAAGCGGCGGGTTGGCGCAGGGAGCGGATTGATCAACTATGGCACCCTTGCTATATGCCTCTCTTAGCTTTTGTCGCCGACCACCCAACCGCATGTTTCCGCCAATAGTGGAAGGGCGTTCTCAAACCCTTTTACGTCAAAAATTGCCGTAACTGGGCTTTCATTATATGGGGTTGTCTGAACGACCAAGCGATCCACTTTCGCGATTTCCTGCAGCAGCATTCCAGCCCAACTAGGGGCAAACGTAGCTTTTGAATCCGTTGACACGCCCCAACGTTGCTTCTTCGCCTTTTGATCACCTAGGCGGATTGTTACGTTTTTCCATTCAGAATACACGTCGCTTGAATCATCACCTAAATAGTCGCCCCAAAAAATGTAGGCTTCGGTCTTGTTTGATTGGCAACGGGCATAGAAGCGCACTCGATCTCCCCAGCGTGAAGCGCCACTGTCGGCGGTTAGCGAAACAACAACTGTTTGGCTGTCATCAACCGGATTAGTCGAATGCGTGACGTTCCATTTCCCGACATCTTCAACATCTGGAGCGACGATTTGAGGCGAATCTAAACCCAAATCAGCCGTCAGGCCGTCAAAGCATTCCAGTCTGTCCAAAATGCCTGCGTTTTCAGAGCATGCCGCCAAATCCTTTCTAAGATCGTCTAGCGCTTCGTCAGCGTTGGCCGGCACTGCAAGTGTCAAAAGCGTGACGACTATAGTCGCATTTCTAAAGGGCTTAATAAGGTGTTGGGACATTGCTGGCACTCCTGCGCAATGGTTTCGCCACCTGCAGTTTAGAGGGCACAACCCTTGCGTGTCACTAGAGGTTTTCCTGACCTAGGGCATCGGAAAATGGGGCATCACGTTCAAATCCGTTGTCGGTGGGTTAGGCTAGACCCAGGTTTCAATCCCCGATAACCCGTCACCATGATACCCACGCTTCCCATCCACGAGGCTCTGCCCGAGTTGATTAGCGCGCTGCGTTCAAAGGGATGCGCCGTGCTGCAGGCGCCGCCCGGTGCGGGTAAAACGACCGTTGTGCCTCTGGCTATGCTGGACGCGGGCTTGGTGCGCGGGAAAATCCTGATGCTTGAGCCGCGTCGCTTGGCGGCGCGTGCGGCCGCTGAACGGATGGCGGATACAGCCGGCGAGATGGTTGGGCAAACCGTCGGCTACCGCGTGCGCGGCGAAAGCAAGATCGGCAAGACCACTAAGATCGAGGTCGTCACCGAAGGCATTTTGACCCGCATGATCCAATCGGACCCTGAACTGACAGGCATCGGCGCGGTGATCTTTGACGAATTTCACGAGCGCAGCCTGAACGCTGATTTAGGTTTGGCGTTATGTCTTGAAATCAAGGACGCATTGCGCGACGACTTGGTTCTGCTTGTGATGTCCGCGACGCTCGACGCTGAACCTGTGGCCCTATTGATGGATGGTGCACCCGTCATCACGTCTCAGGGGCGGGCCTATCCCGTCGACATTCACTGGGCCGACAAACCCTTGCCCCCAAAGACGAAACTGGAACCGCATGTCGCCGGTTTGGTTCTTGAGGTCTTAGCCAAAACCGATGGTGGCTTGCTTGTGTTCTTACCGGGCGAGGGCGAAATCCGACGGACCGAGGGGTTGCTGAAAGGCAAATTGCCCAAGGACGTCCATTTGCACACGCTTTTTGGCGCGATGGATTTCAAGGCGCAACGAGACGCCATTAGACCCAGCCCATCGGGTCGTAAGATTGTTCTGGCGACGTCAATCGCCGAGACGTCTCTGACGATCCAAGATGTGCGCGTGGTTGTCGATGCAGGGCGGTCGCGTCGATCTCGGTTTGATCCGGGGTCGGGCATGTCGCGTTTGGTCACCGAAAAGGTCACGCGCGCCGAGGCCACTCAGCGCGCAGGTCGCGCGGGTCGTGTGGCCGACGGGTGGTGTTATCGGCTATGGACCAAGGGCGAAGAAGGGGCGCTTGCAGCCTTTCCTCCGGCTGAGATTGAAGCGGCGGACTTGACGGGGTTCGCGCTTGAACTGGCCCTCTGGGGGGCCAAGCCTGACGCGTTAAAACTGCTGACCCCACCCAACCGTGGCAGCCTGTCTGAGGCCACGATACTGCTGCAAATGCTAGGCGCTCTCGATGGCACGGGGCGGATCACCGCGCACGGCAAACATCTGGCCGCAATCCCGCTGCATCCAAGACTGGCGCATATGCTGGCTGTCGCAGGCAAGCAGGCGGCCCCTTTGGCGGCCCTTTTGGCCGACCGCGATCCGCTGTCGCGCAGTGCTTCGGTGGATTTGACGCTTCGCTTAGAGGCGATGGAAGACACGCGGTTCTTCACCTCGACCAGATCGATCCAAATCAATCACGGCGCGTTGCAACGCATAAAGTCCGAGACCAAACGCCTTGCAGCGCGGGCGACAATGAAGGCTGATCTCAGCGCCGCTGAAATGGCCGCGCTTGCCTATCCCGATCGCATTGGATTGCGGCGCAAAGGCGACATCCCCCGGTTCATTCTGTCGGGCGGCAAAGGGGCCGTTCTGGCCGAGGTTGACCCTATGGCCGGCCAGCGCCTGATTGTCGCCACCGATCTTGATGGCAACCCGCGCGAGGCTAAAATCCGCCAAGCGGTGGCAATCACGGAAGCCGAAGTGCGCGGCCTGTTCGCGGATCAAATCACGTGGCAATCCAATTGCACATGGTCCAAACGCGAGCGCCGCGTAATTGCCCGCAAGCAAGAGGTTCTGGGCGCCTTGTCGCTCGATGATCGCATCTGGAAGGACGCACCTGCCGAAGACATCGCCTATGCCATGCTCGACGGGGTGCGCGCGATCGGGCTGAACCCGTCAAGTGCGGCCAAACGCTTTATCGCCCGTGTGCTCTTGGTGTCCGAAGTCATGGACCTACCCGACATGAGCGAGCCTGCGCTGATGGCCACGCTAAAGGATTGGCTGCTGCCGCATCTAAACGGGGTATCGACGGCCGAGGGCTGGAAGAAGTTTGATCTTCTACCCCCTTTGCGCGCGATGCTGGATTGGGCCCAGATGCAGGCCTTGGATCAGGCCGCCCCTGCGCATTTCACCACGCCGCTGGGGCGACATATCCCCATAGATTACTCAGGTGACATACCCGAAATCAGCTTGCGGCTTCAGGAAATGTTTGGCCAAACGTCGCATCCCTTGGTGGGCAAAACACCCTTGCGTGTGACTTTGTTGTCGCCGGCGCGTCGCCCTGTTCAAACCACCATGGATATTCCCGGCTTCTGGGCGTCGTCCTACGGCGACGTGCGCAAAGACATGCGCGGGCGGTATCCAAGGCATCCCTGGCCCGAAGATCCGACCCAGGCCGATCCAACTTTGCGGGCGAAACCACGCGAATAGACAGCAAATTTGCATCTTTTCAATAAATGGACTAAAATCTAAAGAAAAACGATGAGCAGTAATAAAGTGTCGAAACTGAGACAGGGATTTTTTAAGTCCCGAAAAGTTGAAACGTCCGAGGGGAAACCTGCCTTACAGGTGGCCGCCTTGTGTACGCGCGTCAAAGATGACCAAAGCCAAGTCCTGCTTGTCACAAGCCGACGGACGGGTCGTTGGGTGATCCCCAAGGGGTGGCGCATGTATGAGTTGTCCGATAGCGACGCCGCCGCGCAAGAAGCATGGGAAGAAGCCGGCATCGCGGACGCCAAGATTGGCAAAAAACCAATCGGCCAGTATTCCTATGAAAAATTGTTGAATTCGGGCGGGTCAGTTCCGGTCAAGGTGGACGTCTATCACCTGAAAGTCCTAGAATGCCAAAAAACCTTCCCGGAAAGCAAACAACGGACCCGCAAATGGGTTAGCCCCAAGGACGCGGCCAATATGGTGCGTGAACCTGATCTTAAAAAAATCCTGATCGCGATGAGCAAATAAGCGCTGACAGTTTAGCGGCATCGCTGCGGTGCGGCAACATTACCGGAAATTTAACAAAAAAAACTGTTTGAGTGAATCGTTCTCTTCAGTTAGCGAGCGCCTAAGGCAATCACACGACTAATTTGGACATACTCAAGGGGTAAATATGTCAAATTCCGATGATCCTAAGCACTGGGACACGCTTGATCGTGATCTTGGGCGCTTCTCTCGTCTTGAACAAGCAACCGCATATGTTTCGCGCCCGATCGTGGCGCCGGGTATTGCGCTTGTTTTTATCGTCCTCGCGGCCCTTGGGGCCGCTCTTTTTTTGGGACAAAACTCTAACAGCATGATCGTGATCGTCGCGGCCGGTATTGGCGCGTATATGGCGATCAATATTGGCGCAAATGACGTCGCCAACAACATGGCACCAGCCGTTGGGGCAAACGCCCTAACCATGGGGGGCGCGATTGCAATCGCTGCCGTTTTCGAAAGCGCTGGCGCATTGCTGGCGGGCGGAGACGTGGTGTCGACCATTTCCAAAGGCATCATTGATCCGGCAGGGATCGCAGAAACACGCGTTTTTGTCTGGGCGATGATGGCCGCGCTAATTAGTGCGGCCCTTTGGGTCAACCTGGCAACGTGGATCGGTGCCCCTGTTTCAACCACACACTCGGTCGTCGGTGGCGTCATGGGCGCTGGAATTTCGGCTGCTGGATTTGCTGCCGTCAACTGGCCGACCATGGGAAAAATTGCTGCCAGTTGGGTGATTTCACCTGTGTTGGGCGGTGTGATTGCTGCGTTGTTCCTTGCCTTCATCAAGTGGCGCATCATTTATCAAGACGATAAAATCGCAGCGGCGCGTCGCTGGGTGCCTGTTTTGATCGCGATTATGGCGACTGCTTTTTCGGCCTATCTGGCGCTGAAAGGTCTAAAGCGGATCGTCAAAATCGACATTCAAACGGCGTTGTTGATTGGCCTTGCTGTCGGTGTGGTCAGCTATTTGATCTCACGTCCGGCTATCCGTCGTCAATCTGAGGGCCTCGAGAACCGCAACAAGTCGCTGAAGGTTTTATTTGGCATCCCGTTGATCATCTCGGCGGCGCTGTTGTCGTTCGCCCATGGGGCCAACGATGTGGCAAACGCCGTTGGCCCTTTGGCGGCCATCGTGCATGCAACCGAGTTCGGCGATTTCGCGTCAAAGGTCGCCATCCCAAATTGGGTCATGATCATCGGGGCCTTCGGGATTTCGTTTGGTCTCGTGCTATTCGGACCAAAACTGATCCGTATGGTCGGCAGCCAGATCACCAAACTGAACCCTATGCGGGCTTATTGTGTGGCGCTTTCGGCGGCCATCACAGTGATTATCGCGTCATGGTTGGGTTTGCCGGTTAGTTCGACGCATATCGCCGTCGGTGGTGTGTTTGGTGTCGGCTTCTTTCGTGAATGGTATCATGGTCGACGTGCAAGAAAATTCTCGCTTGAGCAGCGTGATGAAGCAGGCATTCCGGTTGCTGAACGTCGCCGTCGTAAGTTGGTGCGTCGCACGCATTTCATGACGATTATTGCCGCATGGGTCATCACGGTTCCAGCTGCGGCCATTCTGTCGAGCGTGATTTTCTTTATCCTGAACGCCGTCGCTTAAACCTAACGCCAAAACCAAAAACGCCGCTCTTTTCAGGGCGGCGTTTTTATTGGGCGATCAGTTTTCGATGCACCATTTCATTACGGCCTTTTGGGCGTGAAGCCTGTTTTCAGCCTCGTCAAAGATAACCGAATGCGGGCCGTCCATCACACCACTGCTGGCTTCTTCATCACGGTGGGCTGGCAGGCAGTGCATGAACAACGCGTCTGGGTTGGCGTGGGACATCAGGTCTTCGTTCACCTGATAGGGGCGCAACATGTTGTGACGTCTTTCGCGCGCAGACTGTGCGTCGTGCATTGAGACCCACGTATCGGTAACCACAAGATCGGCGTTCGCAACCGCTTTTTGCGCGTCACGCTCAAGGGTGATGCGGACACCTTTTGAACGCGCGAGGGCAACGAATTCGTCTTCGGGATCAAGCTGTTGAGGGCCGGCGAAGACCATGTCAAACCCGAACTGACCTGCGGCATGCAGGAAGCTGGCACAGACGTTGTTGCCGTCGCCGCACCACACAACCTTTTTGCCTTTGATCGAACCGCGTCGTTCTTCGAACGTGACGATATCGGCCATGATTTGGCAGGGATGGGTGCGGTCTGTCAGGCCGTTGATGACCGGCACGCTGGCGTATTCAGCCAGTTCCATAAGAACGCTTTCGTCAAATGTGCGGATCATGATCAGATCGACATAGCGACTTAGAACGCGGGCCGTGTCGGCGATGGTTTCGCCGTGTCCTAGCTGCATATCCTGCCCCGACAGGGTCATCGTTTGGCCGCCCATTTGGCGCACACCGACGTCGAACGACACCCGTGTGCGGGTTGATGGTTTTTCGAAGATCAACGCAACCATGCGATCCTTCAGCGGCTGATCCGCATCCAAGGTCGCCTTGGGCAAACCCTTACGCGCGTTTTTGGTGGCCTTCGCCCCATCAATCATAGCGCGCAAATCGGCGGGGTCGGTTTTGTGAATGTCTAAAAAATGGCTCATGTCAGTGTCTTTCGGATTGGTCGGGATGGGGGCCAGCCCCCAAACCCCCGCGGTATTTAGGGCAAGATAAAGCTTAAGTGTCGAGGCTTGAGGCCGCTTTGTCGAGACGCGATACGGCTTCGGAGATTTCGTCATCCGAAAGCGTTAGCGGAGGGAGGATTCGGATCACATTGTCGGCCGCTGGAACTGTCAAAAGTTCGTTGGCGTATCCGGCATTGACAACGTCGATGTTGATGGCTTTGCATTTGAGACCCATCATGAACCCGGTGCCGCGAACCTCTTCAAAGATTTCGGGGTGCGATGCGACCAGACCTTCAAGCTTTTGACGCAGCAAGCCGGATTTGCGCCGGACCTCTGCCAGAAAGTCAGGCTGCACAATTTCGTTCAAAACCGCGAGTCCAACCGCGCAGGCAAGGGGGTTGCCGCCATATGTCGAGCCGTGCGTGCCGGTGCCCATACCGGACGCCGCTTCTTCTGTCGCCACCACGACGCCAAGGGGGAAGCCGCCGCCGATGCCTTTGGCGACCATCATGATGTCAGGCTTTATGCCCGCCCATTCATGCGCAAAAAGCTTGCCGGTCCGACCAACGCCGCATTGGACTTCGTCGAGGATCAGCAGAATGCCCGCGCGATCACAGATGCCGCGCAGTTCCAAAAGGTCTTCGTCGGCCATCGGGCGGATGCCGCCTTCGCCTTGGACGGGTTCAACGATCACGGCTGCTGTGGTGTCGTCAATAGCGTTGTTGACCGCGGCGATGTCGCCCCATGTGAGATGCGTAAAGCCGGGAAGCAGCGGGCCAAAGCCTTTGACCAGCTTTTCCCCCCCCGCAGCGGCGATCCCTGCTGAGGACCGGCCATGGAACGACCCTTCAAAGGCGATGATGGTTGTGCGCTCAGGTTGGTCTTGGTCGAACCAGTATTTGCGTGCCATTTTGATTGCCAATTCGGCGCATTCCGTACCCGAGTTGGTGAAAAAGCAGGTGTCACCAAAGGTTTCGTCAACCAGCCTGTCAGCGAGCGCCGTTTGGTTGGGGATGTCATAGAGGTTCGACGTGTGCCAAAGCGCATTGGCCTGATTGGTCAGCGCCTCGACCAGTTGCGGATGCGCATGCCCCAAGGCGTTCACGGCGATGCCAGCACCCAAATCAAGGAAGCGTCGGCCGTCAGCTTCGATTAACCAGCTGCCTTCGCCTTTGACGAAGCTGAGTGGTGCACGGGCATAGGTTGGCAAAACGGACGGGATCATGGCCGGTCTCCTTGGGGATATAAAGCCCGAATAGGCCGTAAGGCTTGGGGCAAGTCAACATGTAGGGAAGGGTTATTGCCGTGAAGGCGGTTGATTACGAAAAAGCTGGCGTCAAACGCTTTGGCGTCGGCGTCGAAGTGCTGAATATGATGGTTTCGTAAACATAGGCGGTGCTTTAGCTCAAATGCCCTTGCAGGCCAAGCGTTTTGTCGGTTTCGGGCTTGATGCTATCCTTGGTCTGCACGAAGGGTGGGTGATGAAACCTGAAACCAACCCGAAACTGGCCGCCCTTTTGACGCTTTGTGCGTCGGCGTTTGCGGCGGCATCGATGTTTATGGCCAAGGTCGTCGGCTCGGGCACGTTGGGGCCGGCTTTGCATCCGTTGCAGGTTAGCCAAGGGCGGTTTTTGTTTGCCTTTGTCGCGATTGCGTCGCTTGCTGTGATCCTACGGCCAAAGGTCTCCAAGCCAAACCTGAAACTCCATATCGGGCGGTCGTTTATGGGGTGGGGCGGTGTGACGCTGATGTTCGCGGCGGCCGTCTACATTCCCTTGGCCGATGCAACGGCGATTTCGTTTCTTAATCCTGTCTTTGCCATGCTGCTTGCTATTCCCCTTTTGGGCGAGAACGTCGGTAGATGGCGCTGGCTTGCGGCCGGGATTGCCTTGATGGGCGCCATTATCCTGTTGCGCCCTGCGACCGGAAGCATCCAGACCGGCGCACTGTTTGCGCTTGGCGCAGCCGTTGTTCTGGGGTGCGAAGTCATCCTGATCAAGTTCCTGACCAAAACCGACGGGGCGTTTCAAATCCTACTGATCAACAATTCGATTGGCATCGTTATTGCAACCTGTGCCGCCATCCCCGTGTGGATCTGGCCGTCGGGTTTGCAGTGGGCGGGCTTGGCGGCTGTTGGGCTGTTGATGATCAGCGCGCAGGCGTTTTTCACAAACGCGATGCTACGCGCTGAGGCAAGTTTTGTGGCACCGTTCTTTTACGCATCGCTGGTTTTTGCGGCGCTTTATGATGCGGTAATCTTTCGTGTTATCCCCGATACAATCTCAATAATTGGGGCATTATCCATCCTTGCGGGGGCTGGACTGCTGGCTTGGCGTGAATCAGTACGAAAAGGCACGTAGACTCGGCTTGTATCTCGGGCCTCAATCACTAAAATAGAACCCTGACCGGATTCCAAAGGCGACACAGCCAGTGTCGCCTTTCTTTCAAAGGAAAATCGCATGTCCTGGACCGATGAACGCGTCGAGCTGTTGAAAAAAATGTGGGGCGAGGGCCAATCGGCCAGCCAGATCGCAAAAGAGCTTGGTGGCGTCACCCGCAATGCCGTGATTGGCAAAGTGCATCGCTTGGGGCTTTCAAACCGCAGCGCAAGTACGGCCGCTGCGGAAGCTCCGGCTAAACCGGCCAAGGAAAAGGTCGTCCCCAAGGCCAAGGCAGCCCCCAAGCCCAAGGTTCCCGAAAAGGTTGAACCACGGACCGAAGCCGCAGCGCCCGCACATGCGACCCCGATCCGTCGCCAGATTATTCCTGCGGGGCAGCCTCTGCCGCCACAGCCGTCGGCGAATGAAATTAGCGCCGAAGCTTTGGCCAAGGTAAACGAAGTCGAGAAGAAAGCGAAAAAGATCGGCTTGATGGAATTGACCGAACGGACCTGCAAGTGGCCTGTCGGCGATCCTGCGACCCCTGACTTTTGGTTCTGCGGACTGCCTGTGCAAACTGGCAAACCCTACTGCGAAGCCCACGTCGGTGTGGCCTTCCAACCCATGAGCAGCCGCCGCGATCGTCGCCGGTAGCGCGGTGTCCAAAGCCAGTTTCCAAAAGCCCACCATTTTGGTGGGCTTTTTTGTTACCGGTCCAAACGGTCCTTGAACCTTTGATAGAGAGCGCTATTGCGCAAAACAAACGCCGTGACCGCTTGTCCGAATATCCAAGTGCGCCAATCCTTTAAGTAAAAGTAGCCTGCGACACTCGCAATCAGGCTGCCAATTGCATCGACGATCAAATCCCCCATCGTGTCGATCAAACCGGATTTCTGCATGTTCATGCCAAAGACCTGATCCATGAAGAACTCAAACACCTCCCATGTCGCGCCGACTGTCATGCCCACGCAAAACGATATGAACGCCAACGCCGACGGTGGAGCGGCGAATTTATCGCCGTCAAACAGCATGAAGACGAACAAGAACCCGGTCAGACCAAAACCAATGGCCGAAAACCCGTGCAGGCCGATGTCCCACCACCAAAGCCGCTCATAAAACCCAAACGCTTCACCGAGGAAAATCGAACACACGATAAACAGCGTCGTCACCAGCAAGTACCCTCGCGGCAAAGAGAGCGCCCAACGCGATGCAATAATTGGTGGTGCCAACGACAACAAGAACGTCGACAGGCTGACAAACGCCAAAGACCAGCGCGCAAATCCTATGGCAATCACCGTCGACAGTAAAAGCAAAACCCAAATGATGCGGGTCAAATTGCTGGCGTCTCTAAAAAGCTTCATATTGCCCCCAACGGGATGAAAACCGCGTTCACATTCCTATATAGGACGTATGACAAGAAAAACCGTACGCGTCGCCAGTTATAATATCCGAAAAGCCCGTGGCTTGGATCAGGTCCGCGCGCCCGAGCGGATACTTGAGGTGATCAACGGCCTCAACGCTGACGTCATAGCCCTGCAAGAGGCTGACCACCGCCTCGGCGACCGCCCAGCCGCCATCCCGCGTGAGATGATTGAAAAAGAAACCGATTTCCAGATTGTCGACGTTGCAACATCGCAGGCAAGTCTTGGTTTTCATGGCAACGCGGTTTTGGCACGCAAGTCGCTTGGCAAAACCACAGTCGCGCACATCACCCTCAGCGGCCTTGAACCGCGCGGTGCTGTGCGGATCGATTTCAACGACCCTCAATTCTCGTTTATCGCCACCCACCTTGGCCTGCTGCGCAACAACCGGCGCAAACAGCTTACTGAAATACGCGACGCCACACCCAAAACCTATCCCGCAATCATCGCCGGAGACTTCAACGAATGGCGCGTCGCCCGCGGCCTTGAACCGCTTCACTCAGGCTACACAATCCACGCCCCCGGCCAAAGCTTCCACGCCCGCCGACCAGTTGCAGCGCTTGATCGTATCGCGCTATCAAACGGCCTGACCCTAACGAACGCAGGCGTCGAACAAGGCTCCCTCGCATCGCGCGCCTCAGACCACTTACCGATCTGGGCGGATGTCGCAATCGGGTAACTGATCGCTACTTTATCTTTGCCCAAATACTCAAACACCCTCTCCCCCCTTCCCCAATCCGTGCGGCGGCTCACAAACACTGTTCAGTCTGATCCAAATTCCGGTTCCCACTTTTCGGATTTCACTCTATACGCCGCCACATGACCCAGAACCCACCTTCCCTCCGCCCTGACCTCGCCAATGCGCGTTTTTCCGAAACCAAACGTGATGGCCAGCCAACCATTGGCATGGTCTCGCTCGGCTGCCCAAAGGCCTTGGTCGACAGCGAACGCATCCTGACCCGCCTGCGGGCCGAAGGCTACGGCATCTCTCCCGACTACGCCGGTGCGGACGCGGTGATTGTGAACACCTGCGGGTTCCTCGATTCCGCCAAGGTCGAAAGCCTCGAAGCCATCGGCGAGGCGCTACAAGAAAACGGCAAAGTCATCGTGACCGGCTGTTTGGGGGCCGAGCCTGAATACATCACCGGCGCTCACCCAAAAGTCCTCGCCGTTACGGGACCGCACCAATACGAACAGGTTCTCGATGCCGTGCACAGGGCCGTGCCACCATCGCCCGATCCGTTTATCGATCTGCTGCCCGCTGGCGGAGTCAGCCTGACTCCGCGCCACTACAGCTATCTCAAAATCTCCGAGGGCTGTAACCACAAATGCAAATTCTGCATCATCCCCGACATGCGCGGCCGCTTGGCCAGCCGCCCCGCCCACGCCATCCTGCGCGAGGCTGAAAAGCTGGTGGACAGCGGCGTCAAGGAACTGATGGTGATCAGTCAAGACACCTCGGCCTACGGCGTCGACATCAAACACGCCGTAGATCGCGGCCACCGCGCCCATATCACCGATCTTGCCCGCGACCTCGGCTCGCTCGGAGCGTGGGTGCGGCTGCACTACGTCTACCCCTACCCGAATGTGCGCAACCTGATCCCGCTGATGGCCGAGGGGTTAATCCTGCCCTACCTCGACATCCCCTTCCAGCACGCCCACCCCGATGTGCTCAAACGCATGGCCCGCCCGGCGGCGGCAGCCAGAACGCTGGACGAAATCGCCGCGTGGCGCGCCGACTGCCCCGACATCACCCTGCGCAGCACCTTTATCGTCGGCTACCCCGGCGAAACCGAGTCCGAGTTCCAGACCCTTCTTGACTGGATGGACGAGGCGCAACTGGATCGCGTCGGCTGCTTCCAGTATGAAAACGTGAAGGGTGCCCGTTCCAACGCCCTGCCCGATCACGTCGCGCCCGAGGTCAAACAAGACCGTTGGGACCGCTTCATGGAGAAAGCCCAAACGATCTCCGAGGCCAAACTCGCCGCCAAGGTCGGCAAACGGCTTGAAGTCATCGTGGACGACATCGACGAAGACGGCATCGCCACCTGCCGCACATGGGCCGACGCCCCCGAGATCGACGGGAACCTGTTTATCGACGAGGGGACCGAAGGGTTGAGCGTTGGGGATATTGTTAGCGTTGAAGTTGATGAGGCGGGGGAGTATGATTTGTGGGGTGTGATGGCATGACAGTTCCCTCATTTGACCCCGAGACGTATGAAATACTTAAGCAGCACGTACACTCATTTGAAAATGTCACGCCCTGTGTTTTGATGGAAATCTCAAATTTCAACTGGCTGTGGCCAGTGGTCGAAGCCGCTTGCTTCCAGGGAAAAGCAAGTCAGGATAACATTTCAGAATTCTTTATCAATGCAAACACCCAACAACTGCTGTAGTGCTATTCAGTCTCAAATGCATTCGACTATTTCTTAAATCGATACACGACGACCGAAGTTTCTGAGGGTCGCGTTAATTCGCTTTTAGGTCGATATGGCAATGGTTTAAGAACCGACATTACCAGAGGTCTAAATAACGAAGCTGAGTGCGGCGAAAAAATCAAAGCGTTAGGTTTCATTTGCTACCGCCTAAGGAACAACCTTTTTCACGGTACCAAGGGTGGACTTGGGTTTACTGATCAGAAAGACAATTTTAAGCATGCCAATGCTTTCTTGAAGGCGCTCCTGTTTGACTTTAATCGCTAGGGCAGCGACTGCCTGGGAAGGCGCGAATGCGCCTGCCGGGGGGCAGGCAGGCGCAGCCCGGCGGTGCCGCCGGGCGGGACGTTGTATTTGCCTGTTGGGCGGGTTTATAACCCACTATTCCACCGTCTCATCTTGGTGGGTTGAAAACCCACTCTACGGGCCAACTCAATCTTAGGCCTCGCCTTGGGAGACCCTTGCCTTCGCAGGGGTGACACGCCCTCCCCACGCGGAGCAAGGCTTGCCGCACCTCGATCTTTCGACCCTTAGATCAAAGCTCTCTGATATCTTCGGCGTCCACAAGGCATCGACACTAGAGATTCAACCATAGCGAATGTATCTTTGGAATTGTCAAGTGAGCCTTTCGCTACTTTGACGTGCACGCGCCCCTGAACTCAGAAGAGAAAAATTGCTTATTTATTGAGGTTTAACAATGCGCTATGGTACTTTAGCCCTCGCTTTACTGGTCGTGGGAGTTGCCGGATGTGCGCAGCACTCAGTCGAGATTACCCCAGCATTTGTATCGACTCAAAACTACGACTCATACTCTTGCAAACAACTTAAAAGTGAAAAAACTCGACTTACCCGAGACCATTCTCAATATGCCGATGTCCAAGACATGATCGCCGCGCGCGACGAGATTTACACCGCCGCAAGCCTGTTCTTATTCGCATTTCCTCTGCTTCTTACGACGGGTGGCAATGCCGACCCAGCCGATGAAATCTCCCATCTCAAGGGTCAACTTCGTGCCGTTGAAAAAGTCAGCATCACAAAGAATTGCCCCGTTTAGACGCCACAATGGGCCGTAGCCGCCTACCGTCTCTTCGCAGCGTACCCGCCGCCTGCCCAAGATGTCAGGCCTAGTAAGAAGCCAAAGTCGTACCAGCCGCCGGAATTGGGGACGCCGTAGAGTCCGACCTCGGATGAGAACAGGGATATGATGAACGCAATCGGGGCGACGGCGCCGTCAATGAGGCCCCAGAAGAACCCTCTTGTGCCTTCAACGGCCAGCGGTGCGGTTGCGCAACCGGCCAGTAAAACCACGCCTGCGATCAATGCGATTGTCCGAAATTTCATATCCATCTCCCCTTAACGTCTAGGCAAAACATAGGAACAAAGTGCCCACATCACAATGACATGACGCACACAAGCTTAGTTGGCGTCTTGGAAAATCGTCTCAATCGGGTGCTCAAACAACCGCGAGACTTTGAACGCAAGTGACAACGACGGATCAAACTTCCCCTTTTCAATCGCAATGATCGTCTGGCGCGACACATCTAGTTTCGCGGCCAGATCAGCTTGGGTCAGGTTGTGTTCGGCCCTCAGAACCTTAAGCCGGTTCCTCATGCCAGCCGTATCCGACCGATGATCAGCCCGCCCATGTAGGTCAGTGACATGACCACCACCATGACGGCTGCATCCGGTTTGCCCAATACGCCAACGCTATCCAAAACGCTTCCCGCCGAGAACACGAGGATTGAGAATCCAACGGCGAGAGCCAAGGCCTCAAGCTGGACCTTGCGTTCCATTTCGTCGAGTTGGGACAAAAAGCGGCGGTAGGACAGAACCAGCATCACGCCGCAAATGATGTGCGCCGCAAAGATCAGCACCCAGAAAACACCTGCCCCTTGGTCGAAAATTTTCGTCAGGATCATGTTTCCCATCAGCGAAAACATCCATCCGAACGCCCAGAGGTTCACGCGGTTCGCATTGCGTTTGTCCCGTTCGGGCAATCCCTTGGCCATGACAGCATCTATCTTAGCACCCATAATCGCATTTCCTTTTGTAAAGCGTACTTTACACGAGGTACATGGATTCGCGTCTAAATGTAAAGTAATATTTACTTTATGTTGTGTTATGACGACATTCACCACCCTACCCGCATTGAAACCATCAACACCAACACAAGTGCCAAGACACAGGCATTCAACGCCCGGTGGTTTCGCCAAGCGCACAAGAATGCCCCGTCGTTTTGCGCATCAATCGCGGCGCGCATGCGTTTGCGTTGGGGGGCTGCGAAGGCCTCGGACCCCACGACGATGATAAGGGCGAGAGTCGCGCGCAGACCGTAGCCGCCCAACAGGTCAGCGAAGCTTTCGATCACGCCCGACAGGAAAAGCCGCGTGATGCCAGCCAGCAAAGTCACGGCCAATGATCCCATAATCAGCGGCCCGCTAAAGGGGCGGATGGCATGCGCAATTATGTGGCGATCTTTTGGCGTGGCCCGCGCCATGGCCCCGCCGACGGCCCAGTCAAAGAACACAACGCTCCCGACAAAAATCGTCGCGCCGACGACGTGGATCAGGTGCACAATCTCAAGCATCACAGCAGCCCTATTGCGACAACAAGCCAAGCGACCCCAGCCGCCAAGGCGGTCACGGCGACACCCGCACTGCCGGCGTCCTTGGCCTTTTTGGCTAGCGGGTGTTGATCCAATGAAACCTGATCGACGGCGTTTTCGATGCCTGTGTTGATCAACTCAGCCGCCAGAACGAGAATACCTAGCGCCAAAATCAACGCACGTTCGCTTGTGTCCAGCGGCAGGATCACGGCTGCAAACCCAGAGATCAAATTGGCCCAGACCCATGTGCGAAACGAATGTTCCTCGCGCCATGTGACGATCGTGCCGTTCCAGCTCCAAATACAGCGGAGTTTTAGGCGTTTAAGGAAATAGATCATCGCAGTCCCTTTTTTGGATTGATGATCCAATAGATGCCACGCGTTGGCAAGCAGCACGACACCGGCGGGACATCTGCCCGAGAGCGGACGGTGTTCAATTCAAAGGGAACCGCCAAATTCGTCGAGGTAAGCCGCCACGCTGTCTTTCACGCGCCGAAACCGATCCCCGCCCAGCTTCACGCCGCCATACCAGCGAGTCACGACGACGATGTGATCTTTGATGTCGTCGTGGGTCAACATATTTAGGATAACCATACCCGCACCACCTTCGCCGTCGTCGCCTTTTAGCGGGCCACCGTCGGAATGAATGACGGCCCATGTATTATGCGTCGCTTTGGCAAACCGCTTGTTGCGTTTCAGTGTCTTGAGAAATAGATCAACCTCGGCGCGGGACGTGACCTTGCCACCCGACACCGCGTATTTTGACCCGCGATCCGTCAGAACATGAAGGATTTGCTGGATGTCAGGCGATTGCGTCATGGTTCAAGCGTTCAACCCGGTTGAAATGCCAGTCTATTTGCGGACCAGAAAAACGGCATAGTTCCCCAAATAGGCCGACATCGTCGGAAAGTTCCGGTCAAGAAACCCGAAAAATAGCCACACCGCTTTCGAGGGCCACTTAAGCTCAGAAACTGACTGGTTGAACTTTGTTGACGCGATACCACCGTTGACGACCTTGGTGGTCGTACAGCCTGCGAATATCTGCTTATAGGCCGAGATTTTTGCGGGATTGTAAGGGATCAGCGAACTACCCTTTAGCTTGCGGGCGATGCCCGACAGAAACGGCGTGTCGGCGACCAACCGGATCAAAAACCGAACCGGAAACAGAATTGGCCTTGGATTGGCCGTCACCAAAACAAGCGCTCCTCCGGGTTTAAGAACGCGGATCATTTCCTTGAGTGCGGCGCGTTGCGAATTGCGATCCACAATGTGGTAGATCATGTGGGCGGAATACACCGTGTCAAAAACGCCGTCCTCAAACGGTAGATCAACGGCGTCTGCTTCAACAAACCGCGTTTTCTTTGGGTGCCCTTCAAGCGATTTCGCTGCAAGCTCAAGCCCGGCGGACGAAAAATCGACGCCGCAGTATTCGGTGCAATCTTCAAGTAGATCAAGACAGGGAGTACCGCCGCATCCAACCTCTAACGCGCTTAGCCCGCCATCGGTGGCCATGTGCTGTGAGATGCGCGCCCACATTCTTTCGGTCATGCGCTGGCGCAATGGGCCGTTTTCTTTGTTGCCAAATAAATCCTGATCAACGCTTACGCCACGGTCATCCGTGTTCCAGCCCCTGTTGTCGTAGAATTCCTTGGTATCTTTGGTACCTTTAACTTCCACTTTAAAGCGCCTTCTACTTGGATGCGATTGTCGTGCGCTATTTGTAGGTCTGCACACGCGTTGTTGGCGACGTTAGTTGAGTGCATGTAAACAAGCAATATTTTGGACGCCGGCTTTTGGGACAGGATCAATCATCCAAAGCGGGGGTGATGCGGCTAACCTCCAAGATTTTCTTGCGATTTTCGCTGGTTCACGCAACGCTCACCCAAAAAGGGGAAACACAATGGCGACCGGCTTTTACTGGGACGAAAAGTGCTTTTGGCACGCAGGCGAAGGCTATGCGGGCACCTACGCCGTTGGGGGCCACGTACAGCCTTTGTCCTATGGTGGATTGGCCGAATCCCCCGAAAGCAAACGCCGCTTGAAGTCGCTTGTTGACGTGACCGGCTTGGGCCGTGAACTGATCCAGCGCAGCGCCCCTATGGCCTCAATGCAAGAGCTTGAGCGCGTCCACCCACCAGCGTTCTTGCGCAAATTCAAAGACCTTTCCGATGCAGGAGGCGGCGAATTGGGCCTGCGCACTCCTTTTGGGCGCGGTGGGTTCGAAATAGCCGCATTGTCTGCGGGATTGGCACGAAGCGCGCTTTTCGCGGTGCTTGAGGGCGAGGTGGACAATGCATACGCCCTGTCGCGCCCACCGGGTCATCATTGCCTGCCCGACTGGCCCAACGGATTTTGCCTGCTGGCCAATATTGCCATCGCGATCGAGGCCGCTCTGGCCGAAGGCTTGGCCCAGCGTGTGGCCGTTGTGGATTGGGACGTGCACCACGGCAACGGCACCGAGGCGATTTACTACGATCGCGATGACGTCTTTACGATCAGCATCCATCAGGAAAACAACTATCCGCTAGACACAGGCGAAGCCGAAGCGCGCGGGGCCGGCGCGGGTGAGGGGTTCAACCTCAACATTCCTCTACCGGGGGGGACGGGACATTCAGGCTACCTAGACGCATACGACCGCTTTGTGACCCCCGCACTTGAGGCCTTTCAGCCGGATGTGATCATCGTGGCGTGTGGCTATGACGCTTCGATCTTTGATCCGCTAAGCGCGATGATGGCAATACCCGACACCTTTCGCCAATTGACACAGCGGATCATGGAAACCGCCGACGACATCTGTGACGGTAAGTTAATGATGGTGCACGAAGGCGGCTATTCGGACGTCCACGTGCCCTTTTGTGGGCACGCCGTTCTTGAAACCATGGCCGGTTCGACCATTCGCGCCGATGATCCCATGGCCGAAATCGTGGCGAAACGCCAACCCAGCGAAGCCTTCGATGCGTTCCTGTCGGTTTGGCTTGATGAAATTGCCGCAAAAATCTAACCCACCAACGGGTTGATTTTTTGCCCCTAGACTCTGACATATGGCACAACGCTGATTTATTAAAACGAGACCTTTATGCCCGCACGTAATCAAGCCGCCTTGGATTTTCTACTTACCCGTCGTTCAGTTCCGGCAAAAACGATGACCGGCCCCGTGCCAAGCATCGATGAGCTGAAGGTCATCCTTACGGCCGCCGCCCGCACCCCTGACCACGGCAAGCTAGAGCCTTGGCGGTTTATCGTGCTTCAAGACAAAGCGTTTGAGCGTATCATCAACGAGATCAAGAAAGCGGGGGCGCGCCAAAATCGCCCAGACGATCAGATTGCCAAACCGATGCCGCACTATACCAACGCCAAGCTGGCGGTCGTTGTGGTCGAAGGTGTTGATCCAGATGCCAGCGTTCCAGCCGTTGAACAGGTCTATTCGGCGGGCGCTGTTTGTATGGCGCTTACGAATGCGGCGTTGGCATCGGGGTATGGCGCAAACTGGCTTTCGGGCTGGTTTAGCCACGATGCCACCTTCCGCAAAGACGCGCTTAACCTCGCCGACAACGAACGTGTGGCCGGTATCATCCACATCGGCACCCCAAAATCCGAGCCCTCGGATCGGCCGCGCCCAGACATTGAAACTCTGACCAGTTGGGTGAACGCATGATCTTTTCGAGCTTCGCAAAAGCCGTGGCACAAATCTCGGACCCGAAGTTTCGGCGCGTCTTTTACTTGGGTATCGGCTTGACCCTCGCGTTGCTGATCGCGGCTTATGCTCTGTTTTTGCTTTTGTTAAATGCGTTGCTGGGGGATGCGTATGTTTTGCCCTTGGTCGGCGAAGTCACGTGGATCAAAGACCTTCTAAGCTGGTCGTCGTTCCTGATGATGGTCTTATTATCGACCTTCCTGATGATCCCTGTCGCATCGGCAATCACGTCGATCTTTCTCGAAGACGTGGCCCAAGCGGTCGAGGATCGACACTATGGCCACCTACCGAATGTGCCATCGTTTGGCATCTGGATGTCGATCCGGGATTCGGTGAACTTTATGGGGGTGATCATCCTCGCCAACACATTGGCGCTCATCGTCTATGGATTTTTGCCGTTGTTTGCGCCGCTCATATTCTGGTCGCTGAACGGATATCTGTTAGGGCGAGAGTATTTCCAGCTGGCAGCCATGCGGCGCGTCGGCATCAAGCGCGCAAAAGAGCTGCGTTCAAAGCATTCTGGGAAAATCTGGATAGCGGGCACCTTGATGGCAATCCCGCTGTCCATTCCGTTGCTAAACCTTGTTATCCCAATCCTCGGAGCGGCGACGTTCACGCATATTTACCACCGTGTATCGGACCAGAGATAGTCTGCAGTTTTAGTCCAGCACCCCCATCCAATCAAAATCGCGAACGCTTATCGCGCCTGAAAGGATGATGTAAGCCAGCACTGCCCAAAGAACGGCCGTGATGGCCGTGGTGATCTTTGCCTTGCGTCTGATATCGGGGTTTTCAGGGGCCGAAGCATGTGTCCCGGGAACGATATCGCCCGTGTCTGCCTGTGTTTTCAGCCGTTGGGGCAGAACCATCAGGAACACAAGGAACCAGATGACAGCGAATAATACGATGGCTGATGTGATACTCATTTTGCGCTCCTAGCGAAAAAACAACGGGCAGATACGGTATCCACCCCAAACGGCGGCTGGTTAAACTTGCTCAAGCTCAACAAGGCATCCGTTAAAATCTTTGGGATGCAAAAACAATACCGGTTTGCCGTGGGCACCGATCTTTGGCTCTCCTGATCCGAGAACACGTGCGCCAGTTGTCACAAGATGATCACGGGCGGCCAGAATGTCATCAACTTCATAGCAAATGTGATGGATGCCGCCAGCAGGGTTCTTCGCAAGGAAGCCGTTGATTGGACTGTCATCGCCCAACGGATAAAGCAGTTCGATCTTGGTATTCGGCAACTCGATGAAGATCACAGTCACGCCATGATCCGGCTCGTCCTGAGGCGCACCGACCTTAGCGCCAAGCGCCGTGCGATACTGTTTCGCAGCAGCATCGAGATCAGGCACGGCAATAGCAACGTGGTTTAAACGTCCGATCATTGGTAATTCCTCTTGGTTTTTCGGCTATATGCCTCGTATGCAGAGCTGCAGCAATGCGGCATCAAGGCATGCTTTCGCAATCGGCCGACCACTTATGCGCCCTGCGGAACGTCTTCGTCTTCGCCGGTTGCCGCCTGACTGGATAGCATTTCGTCGATCAACACGGCCAAAAGCTCGGTGCGCGATGACACCGACGCCTTTTTATATATCTTGTGCAAATGCGCTTTGACCGTGCCGCCGCGGGTGTCGCGGATTTCGGCGATCTGCGAAATGCTTTCGCCACGCGCACTTAACAATGCGATGTCCTTTTGCGCCTCGGTCAATTCCCATTCTTCAAACTTTCGGGTTAAAATCCGATCGAAGCCCGTCCGAGAGGGTTCGACAAGATCGATACTTTGATCTGACGTCTCTTTGAGCCGGAAATACGATGATAGAGACAGAATCACAGCAAGGATCAGCGCGGCTTCAGCGATGATTTTAGGAAGCAGATGAATGACGTCATAGTAAGAAGTCTGACTGAAATCGCTGAATTCCAGTGTAACTTCGACGATTATGTCAATTCCAAAGACCACCGAGCAGACAAAATAGAGCCCGACAACAAATGCTCTGCGTTCACTTGAAAGCGAGCGCTTTGGATTATCCCTCATTAATATTTCCTTATCACTCGTCTTGAATTCGCCAATTTGCATCTAAACCAAAGTACTGTATCGCCTCTTACGCGCCAGGCGCGCACCTTAAATGCATTGCCTAAAGTCACCTTTCATACGACCGTGAACATAATGTGAGGTTTATTGGAAATTCGACCCATAAACTTCGTCATAAACAAAACAAGCTTCAACGGAGGGAAGCATAAAGAATTTTGAAAAGTGGGCGATCGCAGCGATTATGTTTGTATCGGCCTCAGTCGCACTTGCGGATTCGCATGGCGGCGACGACATGGAAAAGAATGACTATCAGCATTCTGAGGAAGCTCAGGAATACGTGCACGGTAACCCAAGCGTTGAGCAGGAGCCTTGGCTTTTGACCTCAGGCGGCCGAATCTATGACAACTGGTGGATCGCTCTTGATGGTGAAGAGCCAGAAGGCACAATCCCGTCTTACCCAACAGACGTGAACAGCGCGCAGGGCGGCTCAGGCACATGGCGTTGTAAAGAATGTCACGGTTGGGATTATCGTGGTAAAGACGGCCTCTACGGCTCAGGTAGCCACTATAGCGGTATCGTCGGCATCAACGGCGCAATCGGTCACCCGGTTGAGCAGATCGCCCGTACACTACGCGACGAAAACCGCCCGTACATTGAAGAAATGATCTCGGAAGACGAAATGCTGCGCGTAGCTGCATTTGTTAGCGTCGTCAAATCGACATGCGTAGGTTTCTTGATCTGAACAAACGCTCAATCCTACCTGGTGTTGGCGATACGGATCGTGGACGCGAAGTCGTCCACAAGCTGTAGAGCACGCACCCAGATGCTGCTTTGATCAACCTCCGTGCTTTCTCGGTGCAGGACGCGATCGATACACTGGCCTACTCAGCCACTCTACCTACTGAGTAAACCTTAAGAATACATGACCATGGGCGGTTCTGTTGAAAAGCGGGGCCGCCCATTTCTTTTTGACGGTCTCTCTTAACCGGTCGTTAGGGTCTTGCGCAGAAATTGCTTGAGATAGGAGATAGAGAATCATGGACAGTTTTGCCCGCCACGGAATTCCCCCCACCCCAACCGCACAACGCCCTTTGCTTGGCTTGACCATTTTGGTTGTCGAAGACAGTCGCTATGCGTCTGAGGCGCTGCGCCTTATGTGCCTTCACAGCGGCGCACGCCTGCGCAGGGCCGACACTTTGTCTGCAGCGCGCCGTCATCTTGCAATTTATCGGCCCAGCGTGGCGCTGGTCGATATGGGTCTCCCGGATGGGTCGGGCGCTGACCTGATCAGCGAACTTGCAGCCATGTCACCGCGGATACCGACGCTCATGGGGACCAGTGCTGATAGCTTTGCGGAAACCGTTGCTATCGCTGCCGGTGCGGATGCGTTCCTTTTGAAGCCCCACGACAGTCTTTCCACATTTCAGGAAACAATTCTGGCCCACATGCCAAAAGACAAACAGCCCGGCGGGCCGCGCGCGATCAACCAGACTGAGATTAGCGCGGATTTAATCGGGTTTCGCGATGACCTTGCCCATGTGGCCGAGCTTTTGCGCCGCGATCCGACCCCGGATGTGCGTGGCTATGCCGGTCAATTCCTTGCAGGGATCGCGCAACAAGCACACGATGAGACCCTTGCCATGGCCGCTCAGAAACTTGTGGCTGGAAAGCCGGGCGAGGGTCAGTTGGCCAACCTCTGTAGTTTGCTTGACGACCGGATTGAACATGCCCCAGCAATCTGAGTGGTTATCAGACAACAAAAAGGCCCCGCCGTCTGACGGGGCCTTTTCAGAAGTGGCAGAAGCGATCAGTCCTGCGGAATGACGCGCAATGAAAGTTCCATCAACTGGTCAGATGAAGGATCGCTTGGACCGTTCATCATCAAGTCTTCGGCGCGTTGGTTCATCGGGAACATAACGACTTCTCGGATGTTAGCCTCATCAGCCAAAAGCATCACGATGCGGTCGATCCCAGCAGCACATCCACCGTGAGGGGGCGAGCCGTAGTGAAACGCGTTATACAAAGCGCCAAAGCGGCTTTTCACTTCGTCTTCGCCGTAGCCTGCGATTTCGAACGCTTTCAACATAACCTCGGGTTTGTGGTTCCGAATGGCGCCTGACACCAGCTCATACCCGTTACACGCAAGATCATACTGATACCCGAGCACGTCCAAAGGATCGCCGTTCAACGCATCCATCCCTCCCTGTGGCATCGAGAACGGGTTGTGCTCAAAATCTATCTTTCCAGTTTCTTCATCTTTTTCGTAAATCGGGAAATCCACGATCCAAGCGAAAGCGAAGCGGTTCGTGTCGGTCAGGCCAAGCTCATCACCGATGGCTACGCGCGCGCGACCGGCAACAGGTTCAAACGCCTTCGGCTTGCCGCCAAGGAAGAACGCAGCATCACCGACGCTAAGGCCAAGCTGCAGACGGATCGCCTCGGTCCGCTCGGGGCCGATGTTTTTGGCGAGGGGTCCAGCGGCTTCCATGCCGCCGACAACTTCGCCGGACTTCAGCATGGCTTGGGCTTCTTTGACTTTGATCCCAAGTTCCTGCGCAACAGCGTCAGCCGTTTTCTCGCGCCAGAAGATGTAGCCCATGCCAGGCAGGCCTTCTTTCTGGGCGAAGGCGTTCATGCGGTCGCAAAACTTGCGCGACCCACCGGTTGGCGCTGGAATGGCGCGAACTTCGGTGCCTTCTTGTTCGAGCAATTTGGCGAAGATCGCGAAGCCTGAGCCGCGGAAATGGTCTGAGCAATCCTGCATCTTGATCGGGTTGCGCAGGTCCGGCTTGTCCGAGCCGTACCATTTGGCCGCATCCTTGTAGGAAATCTGCGGCCACTCGCTGTCGACATTGCGGCCTTTACCAAAGTCTTCAAACACACCCTGAATGACGGGCTGGATCGTGTCGAAAATGTCTTGTTGTTCAACGAAACTCATCTCAAGGTCGAGCTGGTAGAAGTCGGTTGGCGACCGGTCTGCGCGTGGATCTTCGTCGCGGAAACACGGGGCGATCTGGAAATACTTGTCAAAGCCCGAAACCATGATCAGCTGTTTGAACTGCTGAGGCGCCTGCGGCAGCGCGTAAAACTTACCCGGATGCAAACGCGACGGCACCAGAAAGTCGCGCGCGCCTTCAGGGGAAGACGCCGTAATGATCGGCGTCTGGTATTCGCGGAATTCTTTGTCCCACATACGCTTACGCACCGACGCCACAACGTCCGAGCGCAGCTTCATGTTGTCCTGCATCGCCTCGCGGCGGAGATCTAAGTACCGGTGACGCAGACGGGTTTCTTCGGGATATTCCTGATCGCCAAAGACCATCAACGGAAGCTCATCAGACGCGCCGAGAACTTCCATGTCGCGCACGAACACTTCGATCTCGCCAGTTGGCAGCTTGGCGTTCACGAGCGATGCGTCACGTGCCTTAACGGTGCCATCGATGCGGATACACCATTCGCTGCGGACTTTTTCAATCTCGGCGAATACTGGCGAATCTGGATCGCAAAGCACCTGAGTGATGCCGTAGTGATCGCGTAAATCGATGAACAGAATGCCGCCGTGATCGCGGACACGGTGGACCCAACCTGAAAGGCGAACGGTTTCGCCGACGTTAGCTTTGGTCAGAGCGGCGCAGGAATGGGTGCGATAGGCGTGCATATGCTTGTCCCTTTGGGAAAATCCGGAGTCGCGCTGATACACCTTTTCGCGCGACCAAAGTCAAGGGAATGGGGCCTGTTTCGCCCTAAAAATGCGGATGCGCGCTGAATGTACAGCAGTCGACGCGGATTGCATTTGTTCCGGTGCCACGTTGATCCGGCACCGGACTGTTTTATCAACCAAGAATGCCTTGGCTAAGGATCATCAAAACAAGCGCGATCAACCAATAGCTCATCGTGACCAAGGCCGCCCCTTTGCTTGACCCTGAGAACAGCGTGTGTGCGCCGTTCAGAAGGGAAAACGCGACAGTGCCAAGAATGACGGTCAACAACGCATTGTTCGTGGCCGTCACCCCGACGAACCACGACATCGAAAACAGCCCAAGCGTGTTCATGGCCATTGCAAGGGCGGGGAATTTCTCAGGCGGGGTGAGACCGACTCCTACGCCTTCGGCCCAGATTTTGCCAATCGGGCTTTTGGGGTTGAACCACAAAAAGCCAAGCCCCATCGACAACACCGCGCCGACAATGACGGCAAGCCAGCTTACGTTTGCTGTAATTTCTTCCATTGATATCCCCTTGCTATTGGTAGCGTGACTTACATTTCCATCACTTCAGCGATTTCGATTGAACCGTCTGGTGCGTCTAGCATTGGGCAGGTTTTGCCAAACTCCATCGCTTGCTCCATCGAATCCGCTTGAACGACAGTATAGCCCGAAAGCGGGTTTGCGCCGCCACCTTCTGTGGCACCTGCGCGTGAAAGAGTGGTCGAGGCGCCCACTGGGGCACCTGGATCCACCAAGTTTTCGCCGAGGCTTGCCATCCAAGCGCCCCATGCTGCCATGACTTTTTCACCTTCTTCAGGTGAGGACGGTGCGCCGCCGCCGTGAAATGCAAATACATATTTAGCCATAATAATTCTCCTGTTGCGGTAATATGAACGCGACCTTTAACTGGCCAGCGCTTCGAGTTTACGCAGAGTTGATGTCCAGCCCTGCGTGTGATTTTTCGCTGCGTCATCGTCGGCCAGCCCTGTGTGGGTCAAGCGGAACAAAGTGCCGCTTTCTTGCGGAGTCAATTCAAGCGTCACAAGGCTTTCGTTGCCGCGA
>Ga0316204_10003034_pt1 | contig 35287 bp, 43 predicted proteins | sample 6monrhotite_MG_2_FD_205661 | JGI IMG/M metagenome (GOLD analysis project Ga0316204, IMG submission 205661) | Microbial mat bacterial communities from mineral coupon in-situ incubated in ocean water Damariscotta River, Maine, United States -... | ecosystem: Environmental > Aquatic > Marine >... | reverse complement strand
CGACGGCTGTCACCCGATTGCGCCGGACGATATTGCCAGAACTCGTCACCCATACCGGTACGTCGCCGCCCGTGATCGCCCATTTGGGCGGTCGCGGCCAGCTTTTCTGCCGCCGCCAACAAGGGCGGCAAGCTGCTGGCCAAAGCCGCGCCTTTTGTGCGCACTTGCGCATTGCTTTGGGGGGCATTCCGGGTCAAGCGGCGGCTTTCCTTGTGCTGACCCCGACCACAACATCCGCGATCAGGTCGCCAAGGTTTTCACCGCGCGCCCGCGCCGCAAACGACAGCGCCATGCGGTGCGTCAACACCGGCGCCGCCATGGCCACGACATCCTCGGCCGAGGGGGCCAGACGGCCCGCCAGCATGGCGTTTGCCCGCGCCGTCAACATCAACGCCTGCGCCGCACGCGGCCCCGGGCCCCAGCTGACCGATTGCTTGACCCGGTCAGGGGCCGCCGCATCATCGGGGCGACAAGAACGCACCAAATCGAGGATCATTTCGACAACGCCTTCGCCCACCGGCATTTGGCGGATCACCTCTTGGGCGCGGATCAATTCGGCGGCGGTAAAGACCTGTTCGCTTTGCGCCTCGGTGCTGCCCGTGGTTGCCAGCAAAATCGCCCGTTCATCATCAAGCGTCGGATAGGGCACGTCGATTTGCACCAAAAACCGGTCCAGCTGTGCCTCGGGCAAGGGATAGGTGCCCTCTTGTTCCAGCGGGTTTTGCGTGGCCAAAACGTGAAACGGCACCGACAGCGTACGGGTTTGCCCGGCAATCGTCACCTCGCGCTCCTGCATCGCCTGCAACAACGCCGATTGCGTGCGCGGACTGGCGCGGTTGATTTCATCGGCCATCAACAGCTGACAAAAAATCGGCCCCTCCAGAAACCGAAACGACCGGCTGCCATCTTTGGCGGTTTCCAGAACTTCGGACCCCAAAATATCCGAGGGCATCAAATCGGGGGTAAACTGCACGCGCCCGCCATCAAGCCCCATGACAGTTGCCAGCGTCGTGACCAAACGGGTTTTGCCTAGGCCCGGCAAGCCGATCAGCAAGCCGTGACCGCCACACAGCAATGCCGACAGTGACAGATCAATCACCCGATCCTGCCCGATGATCCGTTTGCCCAAACTGGCGCGGGCTGCGGCCAGTTTTTCAGACAGTTGTTCGATCTCTGCGACCAAAGATTCGGCGTTTGGCATATTGCTTCCTTTTCGCGGTGTTCTATTTGCTATTAAAAGGGCTTATCGCAGCTAACACAAATGCGAACTGACATGGGAGACAAAAGATCGTGAAACCGCCGACACCAAGTGCTGAAGGTTTGGCAGATGCCGCGCGCGCCGCTGGCAAAAAGGGCCTGCCGCCGGTGCATTTGTGGAATCCGCCGTTTTGTGGCGATCTGGATATTCGCATCGCCCGTGACGGGCTTTGGTATTATTTGGGCACCCCGATCGGGCGGCCAGAACTGGTGCGCCTGTTTTCAACGATCCTGAAATATGAGGACGGCCAGTATTTTCTGGTAACACCGGTGGAAAAAGTGGGCATCACAGTTGATGACGCCCCGTTTGTGGCGGTGGATTTTGAGGTTTCGGGCGAAGGCCGCGATCAAGTGTTGACGTTCAAAACCCAAACCGGCGATTTTGCGCCCGCAGGCGCGGATCACCCTGTTCGTGTGGAACGCGATGCCAAAACCGGCGAACCATCGCCCTATGTTTTGGTGCGTACCAATCTGGAGGCATTGATTGATCGCAAAAGCTTTTATCGGCTGGTGGACATCGGCACCCATGCCCCGCACGAGGGCCAAAATTGGTTCGGGCTGTATTCGGGCGGCATATTTTTCCCGATCATCCCATCGGCAGAACTGCCCGCCGCCTAGGCGCATTTAAATTGCGCCACACTCTATGCTTGGCCCAACCACAACCCCTTTTGCCAATTGCCGCCTTTGGTCTAATTCAGCCCTTTTGGAAATTTCCGGGCCGTTTTTGCATCGTGGCCATCACCGCCTCCAGCTGATTTGGCGAACCCAGAATTTCAGCCTGCAAAAGCGCCTCCAGTGACAGCGATTGTGCCGCATCCATCAGCCACGCCTGTTCCACCAGCGTTTTGGCACCGGCCAATGCGGCGGGATTTCGGGTGGCCAAATCCTGTGCCATTTCCTGCGCCGCACCCAGCGGATTTTGCGCCACCCGTGTCAGCAGGCCGATTTCCAACGCCTCACCCGCCGATAAAATTTTTGCCGTCATCATCAGTTCTTTGGCCTGATCGGCGCGAACCAATTTGGGCAGGCTGCGGCTGATACCCATGTCGGGGATCAATCCCCATCGGGATTCCATAATCGACAATCTGGCGTCTGGTGCGGCAATCCGAAAATCGGCACCCAGCGCCAATTGCATGGCCGCGCCAAAACAAACACCCTCGATCGCGGCAATCACCGGCACCTGTAATTCGGCCCAAACCGTGACCGGTTTTTGAAAATGGTTCGCCACTTCGCCCGGCGGCGGATTGCGCATCTGGGCGCGGATATCATCCATGCGGCGGGCAAATTCGCCAAATACCGCCAGATCGATGCCCGAAGAAAAGCAACCATCAGCCCCTGTCAGGATCACCGCCCGCAAGCCTTCTTGCCCCTTCAGGCCTTCGCCGATTTCGGCCAGCACGCGGAAAGTATCCAGCGACCAGGCGTTTTTCTTTTCGGGTCTGTTCAGGGTGACAGTGGCAATACCTTGGCCATCAATCGCCAGCGTGACAATATCGTTCATATCGGTGATTTCCTTGTTGAGCGGCGATCTTGCGGTATTTGCCGACCCATTTCAAGGCCGACACTCGCGTCAAGTGCGGCAATAATCCGCCGGCGTTTTTTAATGCGCCTCGGCCCAATTGGCGCCTTGTCCCGCGTCCACCGTCAATGGCACGGTCAGCTTGATCGCCGGTTCCGCCGCGTTTTCCATGATGTCACGCACAACAGCCGTCACATCATCAACCGCAGCCTCGGCCACCTCAAACACCAGTTCATCATGCACCTGTAACAACATCCGTGCAGGCAGGCCCTTGATCGCGGCGGGCATTCGAATCATCGCGCGGCGTATGACGTCGGCCGCAGTGCCCTGGATCGGCGCGTTGATCGCGGCGCGCTTGGCAAAACCGGCCCCCGGCCCTTTGGCGTTGATGTCTGGCGTGTGAATTTTCCGGCCAAACAGCGTTTGCACAAAATTATGCTGTTTGGCGAATTCGACCGTGTCGTCCATATAGGTGCGAATGCCCGGAAAGCGTTCAAAATACGTGTTGATAAACGCCTGTGCATCGGCCCGTGGAATGCGCAGATTGCGCGCCAAGCCAAAACCGGAAATCCCGTAAATCACCCCGAAATTGATTGCTTTTGCCTGACGGCGCACCATCGGATCCATGCCCTCAAGCGGTACATTGAACATTTGGCTGGCGGTCAGGGCGTGAATATCCACGCCGTCATGAAACGCCTGTTTTAGGGCATCGATACCCGCCACATGCGCCAAAATTCTAAGCTCGATCTGGCTGTAATCCAGCGACAGCAACACATTGCCCGGTTCCGCCACAAAAGCCTCGCGGATGCGGCGGCCTTCTTCGGTACGGATCGGGATATTTTGCAGATTTGGATCGGTCGAGGCCAGCCGTCCGGTATTGGCCCCGGCAATGGAATACGAGGTATGCACGCGCCCGGTTTCGGGGTTAATATGGTCTTGCAATGCATCCGTATACGTGGATTTCAACTTGGAAAGTTGCCGCCAATCCAGCACCAGACCGGGCAATTCATGCTCGGTTGCCAAGTCTTCCAATATGTCCGCCCCCGTCGCATAGGCACCGGTTTTACCCTTTTTCCCACCGGGCATTTCAAGCTTGTCAAACAGGATTTCACCCAGTTGCTTGGGGGAACCGACGTTAAAGCTTTGCCCGGCTTTTTCGTGAATTTCCGCCTCAAGCCCGGCCATTTTCTGGGCAAAGGCGTTGGACATCCGACTGAGGGTATCGCGATCCACCTTGATCCCGTGCATTTCCATTTCCGCCAGCACCGGCACCAGAGGGCGTTCCATACGCTCGTACACTTTGGTAACCTTTTCCACCTGCAACAAAGGTTTCAGATAGTGCCACAAGCGCAGGGTGATATCGGCATCCTCGGCGGCATATTTGACCGCATCCACAACGGGCACCTTGTCAAAAGTGATGGCGGATTTGCCGGTGCCCAACAGGGATTTGATCGAAATCGGCGCATGGCCCAGATAGCGTTCCGACAGGCTGTTCATCGAATGATTATGTTTGCCCGCATTCAGTGCATAAGACATCAACATCGTGTCATCAAAGGGCGCGATATTCACCCCGTTACGCGCAAAAATCTTGGCGTCATATTTCATGTTTTGCCCGATTTTCAGGATCGCGGGATCCTCAAGTACCGGTTTCAGCAACGCCAGAACATCATTGCTGGCCAATTGTCCGGCCGCCAGATCAGCAGATCCAAACAGATCATCCGTGGCCGCCGATTTATGGGTCAATGGGATGTAACAGGCGACGCCTGCGTCAACACACAGCGAAATCCCCACCAGTTCGGCCCGCATTTCATTCAGCGATGTGGTTTCCGTATCCACCGCCACATGACCCACCGCGACAATGCGATCGATCCACTTTTGCAACGCGCCAAGGTCGGAAATACATTCGTATTTTTCGGGGTCGATCGGCGTGGTTTCCAGAACCGTTCCAGCGGCTTCTGCCTCGGCCACCACCGGGGCCACAACCCCCAAAGCATCGGCGACGCGTTTTGACATGGTGCGGAATTCCATTTCATTCAGAAACCCCAACAAGGCATCCGGCTCGGCTGGTTTTATTTCCATGTCATCCAGCGTGAAATCCAACGCCATGTGTTCATCCAACTGCACCAAACGGCGCGAAATTCGAATCAGATCGGCATTATCCAACAGGCTCTCGCGGCGCTTGGGCTGCTTGATCTCACCCGCGCGTTCCAGCAGGCTGTCCAGATCGCCATATTCGTTGATCAGCAATGCCGCCGTTTTAATGCCAATACCGGGCGCGCCGGGCACATTGTCAACGGAATCCCCCGCCAGCGCCTGAACATCCACAACGCGATCCGGGGCCACACCAAATTTTTCCCGCACGCCGTCGACATCAATGAGGCGGTTTTTCATCGGCTCCAGCATTTGCACACCGTCGCCGACCAATTGCATCAAATCCTTGTCTGACGAAATGATCGTACAGCGCCCCTCGGATTCGCGTACCTGCCGCGCCAGCGTGGCAATAATATCGTCCGCCTCAAATCCCTCGACCTCGTAACAGGCGATGTTAAAGGCACGGGTTGCGTCGCGGGTCAGGGGAAATTGCGGCACCAGATCTTCGGGCGCGGGCGGGCGGTTGGCTTTGTATTTATCGTAAATCTGGTTGCGAAAGCTTTTGCCGGAATAGTCAAAAATCACCGCGACATGGGTTGGGGCATCGGCACCGGATAATCCGCCCAAATAGCGATACAGCATGTTGCAAAAACCGCTGACCGCCCCCACCGGCAAACCATCCGATTTACGGGTCAACGGCGGCAAAGCGTGATAGGCACGGAAAATAAAGGCCGATCCGTCAATAAGATGCAGATGACAGCCTTTGCCAAATTGATGCGCAGTCATGTAAATTTTCCCGATCTGTTTTTCGCTCGAACCTTGATGCCCTATATGCACCCAAATCACCAGCAGACAAACAAACCGAAATCGGCAAAATCAACCCTTGGCGACACTTTCATGCAGGATGCGTTTGTCGCAATACGGGCATTCAACTTCGCCGGTTTTATCGTCAAGCGACAGCCAAACACGCGGGTGACCCAAGGCCCCCTCGCCGCCATCGCAGGCCACACGCCATTTATCTGTCACTTGAATTTCTGGCGCTTGGGTTGTCATGGGCTTTGGCTCCGTTTTGTCGACTGCCGTTAAAATACGCGATCCAGCGGCAAGAGCAAGGGCTGTGCGGTTTGTTCAGGCGGTTTTGTTCGGCAGCATCCGACCCATATGTTGACCACCCAAAATATGCAGATGAAAATGCGGCACGTCCTGTACGCCGTCCGGCCCGGCATTGCCGATCACACGATAGCCCCGCCCCGCGTCAGGGCTGATCCCCAATTCCTGGGTGATTTTGCCGGCAAGTCGGTAAAAATCCAATATTTCCGCGTCACTCGCCGCGCCGGAAAAATGATCAAAATTCACATAGGCACCTTTGGGAATTACTAAAACATGATGCACGGCACCCGGATTGATGTCCTTGAATGCCAGCGCATGATCGCTTTCTGCAACGGTCGAATTTGGAATTTCGCCGCGCAGGATTTTGGCAAAGATATTTTGCGGATCGTAAGAATAGCTCATGATGTTCCTTTAGTCGGCAAACAAATGGTCAAGCGACAGAACTTCCAGCGCCTGATTTTGGGGGATTTCCAGAAAATTTGCCAGTGGCACAACGTTTTCCTGACTGGTCAAATTTTCGCTGACCCGAAAAAGCTTGGTGAAACTGGCGTCACGAATTTGATCGCTTTCAAAGGCCACGTCATAGCGCACGGTGGGCAAAAGACGACGAATGGTTTCGTCAGGCGTGGTTTTTGAGGCCAAGCCAACCCGCGTTGCGTGACCGATCAGATATTCGTCAGAAAAGTTGCAATCCAGTTCCAGCAATCGAGTGGTGCAGCGATCGGCGTAAAAATCATGCAGCATGTTCAGGTTTTTGGGATCCAAACATATCACCATGCGGTCGGTACGATGGAAATCAAACAGCATCCGCAACAGGGCGCGCCGGTGCCTTGCGCGTTTGTCCAGCGTGGTCTGAATGCCGCCCAAATCGGGCATTGGCGTGGATTCTTCGTCGAACAAATATTCGATCACCGGCACACCGGTCACCCTTTTAATCTGCCACAGCAACCGCTTGGCCACATGCCACTTTTTACAGGTGATGATCATCAATTCCCGTTCGCGGCCCAGTGTCGCCTCGGTTTCCCAGAATCGCGGCGCAAATCGCCGCCCGATCCGGCCGCGTTCGGTCAGGAATTTATGCAACTTGCGGCCTTCGTTTGAGATCAAAAATTCGGATTGACGCGAGTTATACAAATCCCCCAACCGCGCCTTAAGTTCATTTGCCTGCGGCGAAACCTTGCGGGCAAACAGAAAATCCTGACTCAGCAGCATTTCATAATGGTCGTTAAAAAACGTCACCGGCATGCCGTAATCCGAAAACATCAGAAACGTCAGCGTGCGGGTTTCAATTTCGCGCTCGGGCACCAAATGGCGCACGATGGTCTGAAAAAACGTCTCGTCAGGTATCCATGTGGTGCGAAAAAACCGCATCACATCTTTGCGGGCCCGACTGAATTCCAGCACCCATTCGGCGGTGCGACGGCGCAGACACCACCATTGCGACCCGATCATCATCTGGATGTCACTTGGAATTTTACGCTGCATGCCAAGCTTTCGCTGCAATTTCACCGATGCATAAAACAGGTTTTTATGTTTTCGTTCGTTAAAATAATGACGCAGGACCAGCCTGTCCTTTTTCATCCCGGTCTTGATCCAGTCGCTTGCGAAGAAATCAAAAGATTCAATGAAATCTTTTTCGGTATTGTCCAAAAACCGATGCGCGTAACTGGCCGATTTGATCGCCATGCAGTCACCCGAAAGCATATAAAAATGCGTGGCCTTGGGAAAGGCGTGCAAAGCCGCCGTCAAGGCGTGGATGGTGGCCTGTACCAACGACCATTCACCCCAGCCGCAATTCACCCGCTTTTTGGCAAAAACCACGTTGGGATTATCATCCAACGCGTCGCGCAGGGCCTGATAATGTTCCTTCTTGGCGCTTTTGTCGAAATGAATCGCCATAAAATCGCCCGATCCCGTCAGCTGGTTGGCTTGCTGGATGATCGACTCGGGGTCTTTGTGACACAACAGAATGAAGGCTATTCGCGCCATTTTGGAAACCACCCCCCCCCTTCGCTGTCTGATTGTTGCGACTTAGATAACAATACATAAAAAGTCGCAAGGCATCTGTTCAAGCGAATTTTTCGCAGTAATCTATAAAGACATTGCGAATATCTTGGGCTAAACCCAATAAAACGGCCAAATTTAATCGTGGCAAAAAGTAAATAGTCGGCGGAGGCAGCTAAAAATGGGATTTCCTGGAACCTGGATGACCGAAAGCGAGAGCGTGGTTTATCGCGTCGTGCCCAAATGCGCCTGTTCGACCATTGGTCAGATTATGTATTATTCCGACAATGGCGAATTTTTCGATGGCGACATCCATGATGCGACCGCCGGTATTCACAAATGGGCGATCGACAAAAGCCAGCCGAAAATCGATAAAAATGTGCGTGCCCATCAATCCTATGCCTTTACCTGCGTCCGCAATCCCTACACGCGCATTCTGTCGTCGTTTTTTGATAAAATTTGCGGTATTCAGCGTAACGGCAACCGCTATCGCGGCAAGCTTGTTCCGCTATTGATCCAAAAATACGGCATCGAAGTGGGCGGTGAAGACGGCAAAGACGACTTTGACCAGATCAAATCTTTCCGGCGGTTTTTGCTTTTTGCCCGCGACACCATTCGCTGGCGTCGACCGATGGACCCTGACATTCACTGGTCTGCGATGTCCAGCCATGTGGCGACATTTGTGGCCAACGGCGGGCAGTACGACAGAATTATCGCGACCGAGACCTTCAATGACGGGATGCAGGCGGTGCTGAATAAAATCAGAACACCGCACGCGCTTGATCTGGCGACCATACCCCGGTTTAACGAATCCGAAGGCCATGGGCCTAAACGGGCCCATCCTGTCGAGGATTATTTCGATGATATGTCGATGCATTTGATTTATGAAATGTACAAACGCGATTTCGACCTGTTCAAATACGATTTTAATGATCCCGCAAACAAGTTTCAAATCGGTGAAATCGATCTGGATGAGGTACACGCAAAGCTTGGCGATTGATTCCTAGACCAGCCCTGACCTAATGGAATGCGCCAAGGCGCATACAGGCTGACTGATCCGCCCCAAAACGGGGCGGAAAGACCACCGCTTGACCCAAAAACAGAGCATGGGCCGACCAGGCCCATTCCATTTGGTCAGGCCCGGTTGGCAAATCGCCGCTTAAAAAATACCCTGTTTTTCGCAAAGAATGCGCAGGTTGGTTTCTGGTCGTGCGCCGATGTGGCTGATGATTTCACCCGCCGCAACACAGCCAACTTTACCACAGGTTTCCAAACCATATCCGTTGACCAGTGCCCAAAGGAACCCACCGGCAAACATGTCACCGGCGCCGGTGGCGTCAACAACCTGAACAGGCTCGGCCAAAACGTGCCAGTGTTGCTTGCCTTTCATGATATGTGCGCCGTTTTCAGAATCCGTGCAGGCAACCACCTCAACCTCGGCAGCCGCCGCCTTTAGCGCCGCGTCAAAATCATCGGTTTGATACATCGACAATATTTCCGCGCGGTTGCAAAACAACAGATCAACATTCTTGCGGATCATTTCACGAAACGCATCGCGGTGACGCTCGACACAGAAGGGATCAGACAGCGTGATCGAAACTTTGCCACCCGCCCCTTTGCACGCCTTGATGGCTTTGGCAAAGGCCTGATGGCTTTCTGGCCCGTCAAAACGATAGCCTTCCAGATAAATCCATTCTGCATCCGCCATCTGGCCCGGATCAATATCGTCGGGGCTCAAAAACTCGGTCACACCCAAATAGGTGTTCATCGAGCGCTCACCATCCGGTGTCACGACCACAATGCAGCGGCCGGTTTCAGCCTCGGCATCATGGGGTGCCATCCGGGTATCATAATGCGCGCCTTGTGCCCTAAGATCGTGGGCAAAGATTGCGCCCAGTTGATCGTCCTTTACCTTGCCGACATAGGCGGTGCGCCCGCCAAAATGGGCAATCCCCGCGATGGTATTCGCCGCAGAGCCGCCACTGATTTCCTTGGCCGGACCGATCGCATCATAAAGCGAAATCGCCCGTGGCATATCGATCAACTGCATGATGCCCTTTGCCACGCCATAGCGTTCAAGAAACAGATCATCCTCGGTGGCCAGAATATCCACCATTGCGTTGCCGATGCCTACGACTTGGAAAGCTTTCTTCATAGGGTCTTCTCCTCAAATGGGCACAGATCACGAATGATACAATTGCCGCAACTTGGCGCACGCGCCTTACACACATAACGACCATGCAAGATCAACCAGTGATGTGCATGGTGTTGAAATTCGACTGGAATATTATCTTCAATGGCACGCTCAACAGCCACCACATCTTTGCCCGGGCAAATGCCGGTTCGGTTGCCGATGCGAAAAATATGGGTATCAACGGCCTGTGCCGGATGATTGAACCACATGTTCAACACCACATTCGCGGTTTTTCGCCCCACGCCCGGCAGGCTTTCAAGTGCCGCGCGCGATGACGGCACCTGCCCGTCAAATTCATCCACCAGTTTCTGGCTGAGTTTGATCACGTTTTGGGCCTTGTTGCGAAACAGCCCGATTGTCTTGATATGCTCGATCACCGCCGCCTCGCCCAAGGCAAGCATTTTTTCGGGCGTGTCGGCAACTTCAAACAAGCTGCGCGTGGCTTTGTTCACGCCAACATCGGTGGCCTGCGCCGACAGGGCCACCGCCACCAGCAACGTATAAACGTTTACATGATCCAGTTCACCCTTTGGTTCCGCATCCAATGCGCGAAACCGGGAAAACACCTCATACAAGGTTTGATAGGGCATTTGCTTGATCATAAGCGCCTTATGGCGTGGTGATTGACAACCCGCAAGCCGCAGGAAACGGATCGACGAAACTGTTGCATTTGCGTAGATATGGATAAATTTGCGCGAAGGTGAACAATGGCACAAAATCACTATCACTATGGCGTCATGCGCCGTGCGATTGAAATAATTGACGCCGCTGGCGGGCGTGAATTATCGCTGGATGAGCTGGCCGCACAAATGCAGATGAGTCCGGCGCATTTCCAGCGCACCTTTAGCCAATGGGTCGGGGTATCGCCCAAGCGCTATCAACAATATCTGACACTGGGCCACGCCAAAACCTTGTTGCGCGACCGTTTCACCACCTTTGACACCGCCGACAGCGTTGGGTTGTCCGGCGGCGGCAGATTACATGATTTATTCCTGAAATGGGAGGCCATGAGCCCCGGCGAATTTGCGGCGCAAGGATCGGGGCTTGCCCTGAATTATGGATGGTTTGAGGGGCCGTTTGGCCCGATGTTGGTGATCGGCACTGATCGCGGCATCTGTGGTCTGGCCTTTTGCGCCGAAATCGGGCCCGAAGCGGCCTTTGAAGACATGCGCCAGCGTTGGCCGCTGGCGAATTACATCGAGAACCCCGCCGCGCTGGCCCCGTGGATTGCCTCGGTTTTTGGGGCGGCTGACGGCGCGCCAAAGACGCCGCTGAATTTGATCGGGGCGCCCTTTCAAATCAAAGTATGGGAGGCCCTGCTGGCCATCCCCTCGGGCACCGTGACCACCTATAGCGAGATTGCCACCAAAATCGGCAGCCCCAAAGCGGTGCGCGCCGTTGGCACAGCCGTCGGGCGCAACCCGATCAGTTGGTTGATCCCCTGCCACCGCGCCATGCGCAAATCTGGTGGTTTGGGCGGGTATCACTGGGGGTTGCCGGTCAAGCGGGCGATGCTGGCCTATGAGGCGGCGCGGCTTGACGATTGATCGGCAAATCACCGCCGAAGGGTGAAGTTATTGTTAAATTCGCCTGAAGGCCCCATATACTGTGCTTAATCGTATCAGCGACAAACCAAGAAAAATTAGGCAGTATACAATGAACGGAAAAATCAAACTTGCACTGGGTTTAAGCAGTGTTTTGATCCTGGGGGCCTGTAGTACGGCGGAAAACAATGCCCGCAACGGCCCGAACGCCAACGCAAATGTCGGGGCCGCGATCGGTGGCATGTTGGGCGGCTTTGCCGGGCTTCGCGCCAATGACAACAAGCTGATCAAAGGTGTTGTCGGGGCGGGCATCGGCGCGGCTGTAGGCGGTGCTATCGGGCAAAGTCTGGACCGACAAGCGGCGGATCTGGAAAACGCGCTTGGCAATGAGGATGTGTCGATTGTCAATGCCGGGGATCGACTGATTGTAACCCTGCCACAGGACATTTTGTTTGACCTGGACAGTGATACCGTATCGTTTTCTTTGCGTCAGGATTTGAACAAAGTGGCGCGCAACCTGAACAGTTACCCGGATTCCACCATTCAGATTATCGGCCACACCGACAACACCGGTACCGCGGCCTATAATCAGGATTTATCCGCACGGCGCGCAGGATCAGTCAGCCGTATCTTGATTGATGCGGGTGTTGATGCGGGTCGGGTAACCTCTTTTGGTCGCGGCGAAGATCAACCAGTGGCCACAAATTTAACGCCTGAAGGACGCGCACAAAACCGCCGGGTCGAGATTATCATTCGACCGAACGCATAGGGCGGCGCTTAAAACAGTTGCTTGGCGATTGTCGTGGTCATATAAATTGACCAATTCAATCGGGGATCACATCGGGGATCATAGTGCCGTTTCAGCCCATCCAAGCCGAAAAGCTTTCTCATGCCGTGGTGGATCAGATCGAAAATCTGATCCTTCGCGGTATATTACGCCCTGCCGAAAGACTGCCGTCAGAACGCGAACTGGCCGAGCGGCTGGGTGTTTCGCGCCCCTCGCTCAGGGATGCGATTTCTCAGTTACAAAAAGACGGGTTACTGACCAGCAAAGCAGGCTCTGGTATTTTTGTGGCCGATGTTCTGGGTTCGGCTTTTTCACCGGCGCTGATCCGCCTGTTTGAGCGCCATGACGCGGCCGTGACCGATTACATTGCCTTTCGTCGTGATCTTGAATGCCTGGCGATTGAACGGGCCGCGGCTTTGGGTTCTGATACGGATTTACAAATTGTAGACGCGATTTTTCAGAAAATGGAAACCGCGCACGAAAAACGCGATGCCACCGCCGAGGCGGGGTTGGACGCGGAATTTCACATGGCGATCATTGAATCCAGCCACAACGTTGTCATGCTGCATATGATGCGGTCGATGTTTGATTTGCTACGACAAGGCGTTTTTTACAATCGTCAGGTAATGTTCAAACAACGCACCACGCGGCGAACGCTTCTGGATCAGCACCGCGCGATAAACGATGCCTTGCAAAAACGCGATCCAGATGCCGCCCGCACTGCGGTACACACCCATCTTAGTTTTGTTGAAAGCGCGCTTTATCAGGGGCAGAAAGCCGACAAAAACGAAGCAATTTCACAGCTGCGCTTTGCCCATTTAAAAGAGTTTTGATCTAATTGAATGGGCCAAGTGGCCCATGCTCTTTGTCTCGGCCCTTTCCTTTGGAAAGCGGCCTCGGATTGGCGCAACCGGAAAACATATCGATGGCCCCCCTCCCTCAAGGGAGGGGTCGGGGGTGGGGCCGCCCGTCGTCGAGTGTGGCGCAGCCACTCCTTTTGGTAAGATATTCCACAAAAAACCCGGCGCGGTGGCCGGGTAATTTAAAGTTTGTGTTGATTGCTCTTAGTGCAATTTTGTACCAGCATCATTTATTGCGGCATCAATCAATTCGTTGCTTTCGGCGGCCGACATTTTGGCCGCGATTGCGTCCCCTGCGGCACCAATCGCCACAGAAACCGCGCTGTCGCGCACTTGTTTGACTGCTTTTGCTTCAGCCGAGGCGATCTGGTCTTCAGCCGCTGCCAAACGGCGTGCAATCGAGGCTTTCAGATCGTCTTTCGCCTTGGCGGCGGCAATTCCGGCTTCTTCTTTTGCGGTCGAAATAATTCGTTCGGATTGTTCTGCCACTTCACGCTGTTTGCGCTCGTAAGAGGCAAGCAGGGCCTGCGCTTCGTCACGCAGGGCTTTGGCTTCGCCAAGCTCGGCGCTAATGCCAGCCGCACGTGCGTCCAGCATACCGGCAAGTTTACCTGGAACTTTCAGGTACACCAACACGCCGACAAACAAAAGAAATCCAAGCCAAGAAACAAAGTCGGTGTTGTACAGGCTTATGAATGGGCCTTTGGCCGCAAGTGCCGGTGTTGTGCTGGCAAGCAAGATTAAAAGGGCTAGTTTTTTCATCGTTTCTTACCCTTTCAACCGGTTACTGACAGCCGTTTTCAACGACTTGGCATCAATTTTCGCTGTAGAAACTGCCGAGACGATGTCTTTGGCAATGTCATTGGCAACTTCGGTCACACTTGCCATGGCACTGTCGCGAATGGCGGTGATCGCTTTTTCTGATTCCGCAGCTTTTGCCGAAATTTCAGCATCAGCCACCGCAATTGCGCCATCCAGTTCTTTTTGGATTTCAGCCTTCGCAGCCAGAATGATTTCTTGCGCCTCGGAACGTGCATCGGCCAACGCCTTGTTATAAGCGGCTTCGGCTTCCACCGCTGCTTGCTTTAGCTCTTCGGCCCGGGCAATGTCTTTGGTGATCGTGCCCTGTCGTTCCGCCAAAACCGACGCGATCCGTGGCAAGGCCACACGCGACAGCACGAGGTAAATCACCGCAAGTGTGATTATCAGCCAGAAAATCTGGTTCGGAAAAGTATCGAAATCAATCTGGGGCATACCCACAGATTTTTCGACCACTTCTTTTGTTTCATCTACAGCCATAACTTAAACTCCTGGAACCGGAATATGCTTGGGGCGGATCATCCTGACCCGCCCGACGCGTAAGGGTGGTTCGTTAGAGATTAAACGGCGAACATCAGCAGAAGTGCTATGAGGAACGAAAAGATCCCCAGCGCTTCGGCAAACGCAATACCGATAAACATTGTGGCTGTCTGGCTAGCAGCAGCGGATGGGTTACGCAGGGCACCCGAAATAAAGTTACCAACAACGTTGCCAACACCAACGGCTGCGCCGCCCATGCCTGTACACGCTAGACCGGCACCAATATATGCGCCCATTTGTACGATATCGCCTTCCATGATCCTGTCTCCTTACGACTTGGAATTAGTTTGATAGATTAGGTTCGTATTGTTCTTAGTGTTGTGGATGCAACGCGTCTTTCAGATAAACGCATGTCAGAATTGCAAACACGTAAGCTTGGATAAAGGCTACCAGCGTTTCCAGCGCATAGACCGCCGAGATGGCCGCCACAGGCGCGATCGCCCCGACACCCAATACACCGGCAAAGCCTGCGAAAACTTTGATCACCGCGTGGCCTGCCATCAGGTTGCCAGCCAAACGAATGGAGTGGCTGACCGGGCGCACGAAATAGGAAATCACCTCGATCAACGCCAAGATAGGGCGCAGGATCAGGGGTGCCGAGGAAATCCAGAACAGGCCAAGGAAACCAAAGCCGTTCTTGACGACGCCCAGAATGGTGACAAAGAAAAACACCGCCAAGGCCATGACGCCCGTTACGGCGATATGCGAGGTGGGGGAAAAAGACATCGGAATCAGCGCCAAAAAGTTGGCCATCAAAATGAACATGAACAATGTCATGATATAGGGAAAATAGCGGATGGCGTCTTTCCCGGCCACATCTTCGACCATTTTATAAACAAAAACATAGGCCAGCTCAGCGATGGATTGTGTTCGGCTTGGAATAACTGCCCGGCCACGGGTGCCGATGACCAACAACAGGATGACCGCAACGATAGACAAAACCAACCACATCGCCGCGTTAGTGGGCGTGTACCAAAGCACCGCGTCGCCACCAAAAATCGGCTTCACAACAAACTGATCCATCGGGTGGATCTGCAGGCCACTTGGGGCTTTTGCTACTACTGCTGCTGCTTCATCAACTGCCACGGCGTCAGTCCTTTTCGTTTTTGCCCACTTGGGGCACATCCAGATCGCGCTGCATCTCTGCCGCGGTGCGCATCATCACGCGCACACCTGCAACAAAGCCCAGCAATGTAAAAAGGATCAGAAAAACAGGCAGGGTGCCCAGCACCGTATCCAGCCCAAATCCAATCCCGAAACCGATCAACAGACCGGCAACCAGCTCGGTCACCATTCGCCATCCATTTTGGACCTGCGCGTGATGCTCGTCCGTAAACTTTGGCTGCTCCTCGATGCCTTTGGCCTTGTTGATCTTTTCTTCAAGCTGTCGAAGCCGTTCAGGATCAGGGCCTTGGGACATCAGATGCACCCTTGAATTACGTTTGGGGATGTCTAGGCAGTCACGGGGGCAGAGTCAACGACTGGTTTTTTGCGAAAACTCGCAGTTAATCCTTTGTAATATAACGTTATTTCATATTCGCCAAAACCTGCGACAGCATGTACCACCACACACCACAAGGGTTTTGCGGCGGTATTGTATATTCAACCAAATGGTTGATCTTTGTGCCACCGCCGCTTGACGGTGTTTGCCGCAACCCCTAGGCAGAATGCATGAGCGACCCGTTGGACATCACCTTTCAAGCCCTTGCAGACCCGACACGACGGGCGATTTTGGCACTGTTGTTAGAGGATGACATGGCCGTCACCGATGTGGCGGATCCTTTTGATATGTCTTTGGCCGCGATTTCCAAGCATCTTATGATCCTGTCGCGCGCCGGGTTGATCAGTCAGGAAAAACGCGGACGGGTGAAATGGTGCAAACTGGAGCCAATCGCATTGCGTGCTGCATCTTTGTGGATGGAAAGCTTTGGCCAGTTTGAATCGATCAATTTGGATGATTTTGAAAATTTTCTGTCGCATCAGCTTGCCTCTGATCAAGACGAAACAACTGGCTGATCCAAGCGCACCCTAAAATGCACCGGACGGTTGCCTGTTGTTTTCGAGGTACAGCGATCACAACAACGACAACCGCCGGTGTTTTGCTTTTACACCCAAAATGAATTTGGGCGGAGCTGCCTGCGCTGTGACAAATTTTGTCGCCGCTTGAAACACAAATCGTTGTGAAGGTTGATCTAGGCGGCGCTTGGCGCATTTTGGCACCAGTTTTTATGCCTCTATTTCAAACGCGCCTTGATCACTTGCAGAATGCTTTGCACCTTTGGGGTTCGGTGCAAATCAACGTGGGTAACCAGCCAGCTTGCCACCTCCCACTCGGGCACTGGCGGCATACATTGAACCAAATTCGGGTCAAGGTCGGCGATATCCGGGCTGAGAAAACCAAGGCCAGCACCGGCGCGCATCGCTTCGACTGCCGCAAGTGGCGAGGATACTTTGTAGACGATTTGCGCGCCAGACACGTTTTCATTCATCCATTTTTGCGTCGGCGCGCGCGACCCCGCATTTTCAAAGCCGACAAAGCGATGGCCCTTTAGGTCCACGACATTCTCGGGCGCACCCATTTGGCCCACATAGGATTTTGATCCATAAAGTGCCATTTCAAAGCGCCGCAATGGTTGCACAACATAATCAGGGTCGCTGGGCTTCTCGCCGACCCGTATCGCCAAATGCGCTTCGCCGTATTCCATCCGAAACAGGCGTTCCTCTGTCAAAAAATGCAGCGTCACTTGCGGGTGTTTTTGCTGATAGGCCACCAAGAACGGCGTGATGAACGGTGACATAAATTCCAGCGAGGTCACGATCAGATCACCGGTGATCGCCTCGCCCTGTCCCTTCAGGCGGCCTGCCAGTTGGCTGAACTGATCCTGCGTCGCCTCGGCCACACGAAATAGATCATTGCCCGCCTCGGTGGCGGTGTACCCACGGGCATGCCGCTGGAACAGTTTTGTGCCCAACTGCGCCTCAAGCGCGTCGATGTGGCGAATGATCGTCGCGTGATGCACGCCCATGGTTTCCGCCGCCGCCGACACTGTACCCAGTCTTGCCACATGAAAAGCCGTGCGAACCTGATCCCAATCATCAAACGCCATCTGTTCATCCTTTGTTGTTGTGCGAACGATCTGTGCAAATACGCACATTAGATCACCTTTTATGATCCTTTATATATTTGATGCACGTATTATTTCAATCCCATCTTAATTATTCCAAAAGGAACCGAAACAATGACCAAACTTAACATCCTGCGCATTGATGCCTCTGCCCGCCGCGAAGGATCTGTTTCGCGCCAGTTGACCGATCAGATTGTTGCACATTTTGAAGATGCCGAGGTCACAACCCGTGATGTGGCAACACCCCTGCCGCTGATTGATGCCACGTGGGTCGGGGCAAATTTCACCCCTGCAAATGATCGCAATACGGATCAAAGCAAGACGCTGGAAATTTCCGATCATTTGGTCGGTGAATTGCAGGCCGCCGACATCGTGGTGATCGGCACGCCGGTTTACAACTTTTCAATCCCCGCCACCCTCAAGGCATGGATCGATCAAATCGCCCGCGCCGGTGTAACCTTCAAATATACCGAAACCGGCCCTGTTGGCCTATTGACCGGCAAGCGCGCAATTATTGCCATCGCATCGGGTGGAACGGAAATTGGCAGTGACATTGATTTTGCGGGCCGTTACCTGCGTCATATGCTGGGGTTTGTGGGCATCACTGATGTGACTTTTGTCAATGCCGATCAACTGGGCGCGGGTGGTGACGAAAAAATCAAGGCCGCTGTGGCACAAATCAATGCTCTTGCGGCGTAAATAATCGTAAAGGAAAACGGATATGGAAAACGTACAAAGCAAAGTAATTATCCTGATCAAAGTATTGCTGACTTTGGCCTTTGGTGCCGCGGGCCTTGCAAAACTGATGGGGGCTGAAATGATGGTCGGCACATTTGAAATGATCGGTGTCGGTCAATGGTTCCGCTATGTTACGGGCACCATCGAAATCGGGGCGGCAGTTTTGTTGTGGGTGAACGGGCGTCAGGCCATTGGCGCGGGTTTGTTGACATCCACGATGATCGCCGCCGTGGCATCGCATTTCCTGATCCTTGGGCCAAGTGCCGTGCCCGCCACCGTCCTTGGCTTGCTGTCCGCCTATATCCTGTTCAAACACAAAGATCAGCTTGCCCTGTAAACCTTGATTAGGGGCGGTAATGGTCGCCGCCCCTTTTGCCATTCGGCGGCTGTTGACTCGCCCTACAAAAGCAAGGTAAACGCCCCCTATTCCGGAAGTGAAAATGCTTCCGGTCCCGGGTGCAGCCCGGGATCGCCCTCCACCAGCGTGTTACGCCCGTGGGGGCGTTTGTGGTTTGTGCGGTCCGTTCCTATATACGGGTCATTGTTGAAACGGCGAAAGGGCCGAGCCTATGTTTGAAAATCTGTCCGACCGCTTATCTGGCGTTTTTGACCGGCTGACCAAACAAGGTGCGCTGTCTGACGAGGACGTAAAAACCGCCCTGCGCGAAGTGCGTGTTGCCCTGTTGGAAGCCGACGTTTCCCTGGCCGTTGCGCGGGATTTTGTCAAAGCCGTGCAAGACAAGGCGTCGGGTCAATCGGTGACGAAATCCGTGACGCCGGGCCAGCAGGTCGTGAAAATCGTTCACGACGAATTGGTTCATGTGCTGGCGGGCGACAATGCGGTGCCGGGCGAGCTGAAAATTGATAACGCGCCTGCACCGATCCTGATGGTTGGTTTGCAAGGGTCCGGTAAGACCACGACAACCGCCAAACTGGCCAAGCGCCTGACCGAAAAGAACGGCAAGCGGGTTTTGATGGCGTCACTGGACGTTAATCGCCCGGCGGCGATGGAACAGCTGGCCATTCTGGGCAATCAAATCGGCGTGGATACATTGCCGATCGTGGCGGGCCAGAAACCCGTTGATATCGCCAAACGCGCCAAACAGCAGGCCACGCTGGGTGGCTATGACGTTTACATGCTGGACACGGCGGGCCGTTTGCACATCGATCAAGTGTTGATGGACGAGGTTGAAACCGTTCGTGATGTCACCAAGCCGCGCGAAACCTTGCTGGTGGTTGATGGTCTGACCGGCCAGGACGCGGTGAATGTGGCCGAAGAATTTGACGGCAAGATCGGCGTATCCGGTGTGGTTCTGACCCGTATGGATGGTGATGGTCGCGGTGGTGCCGCCCTGTCAATGCGCGCCGTCACCGGCAAGCCGATAAAATTTGTCGGTCTTGGCGAAAAGATGGACGCGCTGGAAGAATTCCACCCAGAACGCGTTGCGGGCCGGATTTTGGGCATGGGCGACATCGTCAGCCTTGTGGAAAAAGCCCAGGAAACCATCGAGGCCGAACAGGCCGAACGCATGATGAAGCGGTTCCAAAAGGGCATGTTCAATATGAACGACCTGAAAAACCAGCTTTTGCAGATGCAAAAAATGGGCGGTATGGAAAGTGTGATGGGCATGATGCCCGGGATGAAAAAGATGGCCGGTCAGGTGGAAAAGGCGGGTCTGAACGACAAGCTTTTGGCCCGTCAGGTGGCGCTGATCAATTCGATGACCAAAAAAGAACGGGCAAATCCGGCGGTGCTGCAAGCCAGCCGCAAAAAGCGGATTGCACGCGGCGCGGGGCTGGAAGTTTCAGAACTGAACAAGCTGCTTAAAATGCACCGCCAGATGGCGGATATGATGAAGAAGATGGGTAAAATGGGCAAAAAGGGCATGCTGAAAGGCGCGCTTGGGTCGATGTTCGGCAAGGGCGGCCCAAGTCAGGCGGAAATGGAACAGGCACAGGCACAAATGCAATCCGGCAAGATGCCAGGCGCCATGCCCGGCGGCATGCCATCTGGTTTTCCGGGTCTTGGCGGCGGCGGCGGTTTGCCCCCGGGCCTGTCGGGGTTTGGCAAAAAGAAATGAAACAACAGATAGAGGTTTTAACATGATCCCTACAGATTGGATTTATGGCCTGATTGGTGGGCTGATGATTGGCGCGGCGGCGGCAATGTTTCTGTTGGTCAACGGCCGTATCATGGGGGCCAGCGGCATTTTAGGCGGGCTGATCGACGGCAGCGGCAAAGCAAACACCAAAGAACGACTGGCCTTTGTTGCCGGTGCGATTGGGGTGCCTGCGATTGTTTATCTCGCCATCGGCGCCCCCGCCACCAATATTTCCAACAACATGATCGTTCTGATTTTGGCTGGCCTTGCGGTTGGCATTGGCACACGGATGGCGAACGGCTGTACCTCGGGTCATGGTGTTTGCGGGATTTCGCGGTTTTCGGTGCGCGGCATCGTTGCGACGTTGATTTATTTGCTGGCAGGCGGCGTCACCTTGCTGGTGTTGCGTCAATGGCTGGGGTTGATCTGATGCGGTTACTTTTTTCCCTGCTATCTGGCGGATTGTTCGGTGTGGGCTTGATGGTTTCGGGCATGACCGACACGGTCAAAGTTCAAGGTTGGCTTGATGTTTTTGGCGCTTGGGATCCGACGCTGGCCTTCGTGATGGGCGGGGCGATCCTGCCAATGTTTTTAGCCTGGCAATTTTCCAAAGTCACCACGACGTCGGTTTTGGGCACATCGATTCCAACACCTTCTGATCCGGCTTTGGATCGTCGTTTGATCGTCGGGTCCAGCATATTCGGCTTTGGCTGGGCACTGGCAGGCCTGTGCCCCGGCCCTGCCATTGCGTCGCTGTCCTTTGGCGGGCTTGGTGGTCTGTCGTTCATGATAGCGATGCTTGTGGGCATGTATGTTCAACCGTCAATTCGCCACTTTGGCCTTGGGGCGCGGGGCATCGCATGACCGACGATTTCACCCAGATTGCCGCCGACCTTTTGTCAGAACACCGCGACAGCATCGACCGGCTGGATGCGATTTTGCTGTATACGCTGGCGGAGCGTTTCAAACACACGCAGGCCGTGGGTAAATTGAAGGCAGAGCACAATTTGCCGGCCTCTGATCCCGCACGCGAGGCGACGCAAATCGCCCGCCTTGAACAACTGTCCGCAGATGCGTCTCTGGACCCCGACTTCGCCAAGAAATTCCTGAAATTTATCATTCAGGAAGTTATCCAACACCACAAGAAATTCCAAGATTAACAAATGATTATGGGGTTCCCCCATACCCAGCCATCTTAAGGAGAATACCAATGGCAATGAAGATCAGACTGGCCCGTGGCGGCTCTAAAAAGCGCCCCTCTTATGCAATCGTAGCGGCCGACAGCCGTATGGCCCGCGACGGCCGTTTCATCGAAAAGCTGGGCACCTATAACCCACAGCTGCCAAAAGACAGCGAAGAGCGGGTGAAAATGAATGTCGAGCGCATTCAGGATTGGCTGAGCAAAGGCGCGCAGCCAACCGATCGTGTTTCCCGTTTTCTGGAGGCCGCTGGCCTGATCGAAAAGAAAACACGCAACAACCCGAACAAAGCCAAGCCGGGCAAAAAAGCCCAAGAGCGCGTTCAGGAAAAAGCCGACAAAGCCGCCGCCGCCGCCGAGGCCGCCGCTGCACCTGCGGAAGAAGCAGCCGCAGAATAAATTTGCGCTGAAACACGTCCCAAGGCGGCGCGATTGCCCCGCCTTGGGATTTTTCACCAGTGGATTTGATCGCGGCAGATTTCGCCGTTAGGATTAAATCACCGGCGCAACACCCGATGTTGCGCATCGGCCCCAAAATCCAAGGTGGACAGGTTATGACAAAGTATTGGATCGGTGTTGCCCATCGCAAACAGGCGCTTTCGGCGCAATCGGCGGGGTTTGTGGCGCTGTCGCATGGAAAAAAATCAGCCGTGGCCAAATTGCGCGTCGGTGATCGCGTGATCTATTACGCACCAAAAACGGATTTTGAGGGCGCGGCGGTTCAGGCGATTGTGGCATTGGCGACCATTACTGGTGAAACCATCTATGAACGGAACATGCCGGACACCGATTTTCACCCTTGGGTGATTGATGCCGATTTTGCCAGTGTCGATGAAATTCCCATTCGCCCCCTGCTGGAATCGCTTAGTTTTGTCAAAGACATACGCTATTGGGGCATGGCATTCCGGCGGTCGCAATTTCAGATTACCAAAGCCGATTTTGAGATCCTTGCCGGTGCCATGGGCGGCGCATAGTGTTCTGGCTGACGCGCAAATTGCTAATTCCACTGGCGGCATTTTTGTTGGGCATGTATGTGCAAAGTTCGCTTCAGGCGGAAAAATGCCGCGAACTGGGCGGGCGCATCGGCGCGGAAAACCTTTGTCAGGGGCAAAAATATGAATGAAAACATGGTCTGTGTTGGCGCGATTGGCGGCTCTTTCGGGGTGAAAGGCGAGACCCGAATAAAGTCGTTTTGCGCAGATCCGGCGGCGATTGCCGATTATGGGCCACTTTCGACCGAAGACGGCCAGCGCGTTTTCACGCTGACCCTGAGTGGCACGCTCAAGGCAGGATTTTCCGCGCGTTTGTCGGATGTCAAAACCAAAGAACAAGCCGATGCCCTGAAAGGCGTTCGCCTATATGTTCACCGCGACGCCCTGCCCGCCCTGCCGGATGACGAATATTACCACGCTGATTTGATCGGATTGACGGTGCTGGATACCGGCGGGTTGGAATTGGGCAAGGTTATCGCGGTTTTGAACCACGGCGCGGATGATCTGTTGGAAATTCGGGGTGCAGGCATCAAAGACAGCGCCTTGATCCCCTTTACCCGCGAAATCGTGCCGACCGTCGATCTGACCAGTGGCCGGATCATTGTCGACCCGCCCGAGGGGCTGTTATAGGCGCCCAAAATGGCGCGGATGGCATTCATCAGATCGTCAAAAACGCACCAGCATCAGTAACGATATAAATTCCGCTTACACCCCAAAAACATGCGCCGCCAACCGGCACACCCCATCCAGACGGTGACTTTGGAACCAACTGCGATCTGCGGCGGTGGCCGGAATGGTCAGCCATTCCAACAGGATTTGTTGACGCAACAGAAACTTGAAACTGGCGTCCTGACGATGGCTGTGACCGTATCCGGCAAAAAATGCGGCGATGTCATCTGCGGGAATGATGAACCCCTTTTCCAAGGGTTGATCCTGTGCAAACCGGGTGGCGTAATCCACCAAAAACCGCGCCAGATCATGGCCGATGGGGGCGTTATGGGTATGTTCAAAATCAATGCCACTCACCGATTCGGGGCTGATCAACAGATTGCGCGTGTGCATGTCACCATGCGCGGCGGTGCTGTGGGTTTGACCGCCCTGGAAATACCCCAGCCGATCCTTTAGGGCGCGATAGGCCGCGATAAACCGATCCGGCTGTGCCACGGCCATATCACCTGCGCGCAGTTTTTGGACCTGCGCGTGCAGATGATCCATCATGAAATCCGGATGAAACGCACTGGGCGTTACTGCATCCGGTTGGTGATAGGCGGCCAGCCATGCGCCCGCGTGCGCCAGCAGGTTTTCGCGCTTGGTGTGGTTTTCATAGGATTGCAGCATGTGATCGTTAAGGGTTTTACCCGTCACACGTTGCATCAACATGGATTGCGTCGCGGCATCGGCGGCATAGATTTCCGGCACAGACAGCCCTGTATGACCGTTCACACGCTGTGCCGCGCGGGCGTGTGCATCGATTGTTTTCTGAAAAGAAACCCCATCAACAGGCGAAAATATCTGTTTATAAACAAGGTCATTAGCCGAATGACGACGCAGGCGCAGCACGATCCGCGAATGGCTGTTTGAAGTGCGCAGCATCAATATATCAGCGGGCGCATCACCAAGATCGATGCCGACAGTCGCGGCCAGAACCGCGGCATCCGCCCTTGCCTGTTTGATCAGGCCTTTTTCTGCATCGGTCGTCATGGGCAAATTAATACAGGTATTGCAAAGCCATTTGCAATTCCGGCCAAGCACGCTAAACCGCGCCCATGTCAAAAGATGATAAACCAAGTGGCCCCAGCAAATCGCACGGTCGTCTGTCAATCGCGGCCTCGGCGAAACCGCGCGAATTGATGACGCCAACGCCACGGCTGGCCAATGCCTTTGCGGTAAAGGTGATCACCCTGTTTCCGGATGCCTTTCCCGGCCTTTTGGGCGAAAGCTTGATGGGCAAGGCGCTAAAGGATGGGTTGTGGTCGCTGGACACCATCGATTTGCGCCCCTTTGGCGAAGGCAAGCATCGCAACGTCGACGATACGCCCGCTGGCGGCGGGGCCGGCATGGTGTTGCGCGCCGATGTGGTGGGGCAGGCATTGGAACAGGCGGCACGGGGCACGCCGCGCGACGCCGCTGAGTGGCCGGTTATCTATCTTTCACCACGCGGCAAGCCCTTGACCCAAGCCATGGCCGACAGCTTTTCCAAGGCACGCGGCATGACGTTGTTATGCGGGCGCTTTGAAGGCGTGGATGAACGGGTGATCGAGCATTTCGACATTCAAGAAGTATCCATCGGCGACTTTGTCTTGACGGGCGGCGAGATTGCCGCACAGGCCTTGATTGATTGCACGGTTCGTCTTATACCGCGCGTTCTTGGGAATCATATTTCCGTTGAGAACGAATCGTTTTCGCACGGCTTGCTTGAACATCCCCAGTACACACGGCCCGCCACTTGGCAAAATCGCGATATCCCGGAAATTCTTCTTTCCGGGCACCACGCGAAGATCGCTGATTGGCAACAGGCCCAGGCCGAACGGCTGACTAAGGAACGACGACCTGATCTCTGGCGGGCTTATTGTGAAAAACACAATGGGGACCACGGTGAAGACCAAGAGCGCTGAGGATGTCTTAATCTTCGTGGAAAAACCACGAGCATAAGGAGTATAGCGATGGATCTGATCGCACAGATAGAAGCCGAGCAAATCACTGCTTTGGCCAAAGACATCCCGGATTTCAAAGCCGGCGATACAGTACGTGTAGGTTTCCGGGTCACCGAGGGTGGCCGTACCCGTGTACAGAACTACGAAGGTGTGTGCATTGCGCGCAAGGGCGGTTCTGGGATTGCGGCGGCCTTTACGGTTCGTAAAATTTCATTTGGTGAAGGTGTGGAACGTGTTTTCCCGCTGTATTCCACCAACATCGACAGCATCACTGTTGTGCGCCGCGGTCGTGTCCGTCGCGCCAAACTGTATTATCTGCGCGCCTTGCGTGGTAAATCAGCGCGTATTGCTGAAAAAACCAACTACAAAGCCCCGTCGGCTAAGGTATAAGGATCGGTCAGATGAGAAAAGAAATACATCCCGAATATCACACAATCGCTGTGAAAATGACCGATGGCACCATGCTGGAAATGAAATCCACATGGGGCAAAGAAGGCGATCAACTGGCCTTGGACATCGATCCAAGCGTGCACCCTGCATGGACAGGCGGCAACACCCGTTTGCTGGATGCCGGTGGTCGTGTTTCCAAGTTCAAAAAGAAATACGAAGGTCTTGGTTTCTAAGCAAAGCCAGATTTTTGAAATTATTAGGGCCGATACGTTTGCGCGTATCGGCCTTTTTTGTGGGATAGTGATAGCGCGCGACAGAGGCGACGCTGTTGCAAAACGCAAGCAGGCCATCGACGGGCCGCGGACTGGCGAACAGATATCTCAATTTGGCACTTAATCCCGGCCACGTTTTTCCACTTTCACAGGATAGCTCGCGGAATGAAAATCGCCGGGCCATAGGGGCGGCCCGTCGATGGCCCGGCGGCCTTGTTCCGGGCTGGTTGTGGATTAAGAAAGCGACAACTTTGTCCGCATAACGAACATAAACAAAAGCAACTAGTCCATTCACCCCGCCGTTGATTTCCGCACCTTTTGCCGCATCAGCGCGACCAGGTTAGAAACGATCAAAGCACCGATAACGACGGCACCACCCAACAGGGCCAATCGACCGGGGTTTTCGCCGATGACTGCCCATACCAAAATCGGGGCCAGTACGGATTCCAACAGGATCAACAGGGAAACCTCGGCCGAGGTGATGTACCGCGGCCCCATTGTCATCAGACAGGTGGCCACCGCGATGAATGCGCCGTGGGCCAAAATCAGCGGATATTGTTGCACAAAGGCGGCCATTGGATCGACAAACAGCCCGATCACCAAAGCCGCGCCTATGGCCGAAAACGGCAAGGCAGGCACCATCGAGGTTTCTTTGACCCGCCGCGCCGCCGTCAAGGCCGCCGCAAAGGTGGCCGAGGCATAGACCGCCCAAAGATCACCTTTCCAGGACGCAATTTCCGAGCTGCCTGATCCATAAGCGATGATCGCAAGCCCCACCCCCACCGCCGCCATGGTCAGAACCATGCGCCGCTTAATAGCCTCCCCCAGAAAAATCCGGCTGAATATCAGGGCAAAGACCGGGATCGACGCCAAAATGAACACCACATTGGCCACGCTGGTATTGGCCACGGCCAAAACAAAGGCGGGCGCGGTCAGACCCAAAAACAGGATGTACAACAGGCCATAACGCCCCGTTTGATACACGGCCACGAAACCTTTGCGCCCTTGGAACGCCATGACAAAAATCAGAACGAACACGCCGGATGTCATGGCCCGCCAAAAAGCGATCACCAAGGGTTCTGCATCGATCAGCCGGATGAAAAGTGAATCCGGTACCACAAAAAGCACCCCAAGTGCGGTAATCAGCAGGCCCTTTAATTGAGTGTTCATCGCGCGACGCTGCCTAAATCGCCCTTGAAAGTAAAGCGAATAGGCGCCTCAGGCGACCATCGCCCTGCGCGACAGAGTCAAAAACACATCAATTGGCCAAATTCTTTAACCTTTGTTGTCTTTATGCGGTGTCAGTCTTTCAAAATCATTTGCCGCGCCATATAAATCGCCGTGTAAAACACCTTTTCAAAAGAAAAAGGAACGGAACGAGTGGCACATATAATTGTTTGCGGAAACGAAAAGGGCGGATCGGGCAAATCCACCGTCACCATGCATGTGGCAACGGCGCTGGTGCGCATGGGGTTCACCGTGGGCGGCATGGATCTGGATCTGCGACAACGCACCTTTGGGCATTATGTGGAAAACCGGCTGGCCTTTGCCAAATCCGAAGGCGTGGAACTGCCTTGTCCAGAAATCGCCGAATTGCCCGAAATTGACGAAGGTCAGCTAAGCCCGGGTGAAAACATCTATGATGTGCGCCTGTCCACCGCGGTGGCCGGCCTGGAACAGCGCTGTGATTTTGTGGTCATTGATTGCCCGGGATCGCACACCCGCCTGTCGCAAGTGGCGCATTCGCTGGCCGATACCCTGATCACCCCGATGAACGACAGCTTTGTCGATTTCGACCTGCTGGCCAAGCGCAATCCGGTAAACGGCAACATCGAAGGCCCGTCGGTTTATTCCGAAATGGTTTGGAACGCGCGACAGTTGCGTGCCCAAGCCGGGCTTGAACCCATCGACTGGATCGTTTTGCGCAACCGTTTGGGGGCGCAGAATATGCACAACAAGAAAAAAGTCGGCGATGCGCTGGACGAGTTGTCAACGCGGATCGGTTTTCGTGTCGCCCCCGGTTTCAACGAGCGGGTGATTTTCCGCGAACTGTTTCCGCGTGGCCTGACATTGCTGGATTTGAAAGACGTCGGTGTGCAACAGATGAACCTGTCCAACATTGCCGCACGGCAAGAATTGCGCGAATTGTTGAAATCTTTGAAATTGCCTGGTGTCACTGTAAAATTGTAAGCTTGTTGGCGGCATCATTGCGCGGTTTCGTTACATCCCTGTAACCGGCGTGCGGCGCATTGTTACAAAACAAGCGCCCCCGCATGCCCCAATGGCCAGCAAGGCAAGTAAAGCTTTCACGCCCGATCACCGCCGCGTGACCCCCCTTTCAACCGCCACAATTTCCGCGCATGTTCTATGGCAAGCGGGAACAATGACCCGATTTTCAAAGAAGGTCACACCCCAATGAAGCGCCTGCCAATATTGTTGATTTTCGCCGTCGCCATCATCGGTGCCTTTACCCTGAAAGACAGCCTTAGTTTTGAAGCACTGGCGCAAAATCGCGAGGCCCTGCTGGCGTTTCGCGACGCAAATTACACGCTGACGGTTCTTGGTTTTATTGCCTGTTATATGCTGATCGTCGGGTTCAGCCTGCCCGGGGCCACCATTGCGACGCTGACGGGTGGTTTTCTGTTTGCCACCTTCCCCGGTGTTTTGTTCAACGTCACCGGCGCCACGCTGGGGGCAACGGCGATTTTTCTGGCGGCACGCTCTGGTTTTGGGGCCAGCTTGGGCGCAAAACTGGAACATTCTGACGGGGCGGTGAAAAAAATCAAAGACGGGATCGATGAAAATCAATGGTCGATGCTGTTTTTGATCAGGCTGGTGCCCGCCGTGCCGTTCTTTATCGCCAATCTGGTGCCCTCGTTTCTTGAAGTACCACTGCATCGTTTTGTCATTTCAACGTTTTTTGGCATCATTCCGGGCGGCTTGGTTTACACCTCGGTTGGGGCGGGTTTGGGCGAGGTTTTTGCCCGTGGCGAAACCCCCGATCTGGGCATCATATTTGAACCAAAAATCATTCTGCCCCTATTGGGGCTGGCGCTGTTGGCGGCCTTGCCAATTGCGATAAAATTACTGCGCAAAGGAACAGCCCAATGAACCGCATCAAAACCGATATCTGTGTGATTGGCGGCGGCTCGGGCGGGCTGTCAGTGGCGGCCGGTGCCGCGCAGATGGGGGCCAAGGTCGTCTTGCTTGAGGGCCATTTGATGGGCGGGGATTGCCTGAATTTTGGCTGCATCCCGTCAAAAGCGCTGATTGCGGCGGGCAAACAGGCCCACGCGCTGCGCAATGGCGAAAAATTCGGCGTGGCCAATGTGATCCCCGACGTCAGCTATGCGGGAGCCAAGGATCACGTGCGCCGGGTGATTGATCACATTGCGCCCGTGGACAGCCAAGAACGGTTTGAAGGCATGGGCGTGCAGGTCATCCGCGAATTTGGGCGTTTCATTTCAAAAACCGAGGTACAGGCGGGCGATACCATCATCACCGCCCGGCGGTTTGTGATTTCCACCGGCTCCTCGCCCTTCGTGCCGTCAATTCCGGGGCTGGAAAATGTGCCTTACGAAACCAACGAAACCATCTTTGATCTGCGCGAAAAACCCGATCACCTGTTGATTGTCGGCGGGGGGCCGATCGGTATGGAATTGGCGCAGGCGCATTTGCGGCTGGGTTGCAAGGTCACGGTGATCGAGGGGATGAAGGCGCTGGGGCGCGATGACCCGGAAATGGCTGCGCTGGTGCTGGATCGGTTGCGCGACGAAGGCCTTGAAATCGCCGAAGACGCGCTGGCCGCTGAAATTCGGGGCCAAGCAGGCGCGATCGAGATCGAGGCCAAGGACGGGCGCATTTTCAATGGTACACATCTGTTGATGGCCGTGGGGCGCAAAGCCAACATCAACAATTTGGGCTTGGACAAGGCAGGCATTGACGCGGATCGCGCGATCAAAACCGGCACTGATCTGCGAACCAGCAATCGCCGTGTTTATGCAATCGGTGACGTGGCGGGACAGCTGCAATTCACCCATGTGGCGGGCTATCATGCGGGGGTGATTATTCGCAGCCTGCTGTTTGCCCTGCCAAGCCGCAGCAAACAGGATCATATCCCCTGGGCCACCTATACCGATCCCGAATTGGCGCAGGTTGGCTTGACCGAGGCACAGGCGCGTGAAAAATTTGGCGAGGCGGTGTTTGTCGCGCGGTTTGACATTGGCGAAAACGACCGCGCCATCGCCGAGGGCAAAGCCATGGGGTTGATCAAGGTGATGGTGGTCAAAGGCCGCCCTGTGGGCGCGTCCATTGTCGGGCCAAGCGCCGGTGAATTGGTCAGCCTTTGGTCGCTGGCGATTGCCAATCGGTTGAAAATGTCACAGATGGCCGCGATGATCGCCCCCTACCCCACATTGTCCGAGGTGAACAAACGTGCCGCGGGGGCCTATTTTACCCCGAAACTTTTTGATAACCCTACGGTCAAACGGATTGTGCAACTGGTTCAACGGATGGTGCCCTGATTTATGGCTGAAACCTCGAAATTCTCCAAGGCTGTCAATTCACTGTCGGGGCGTTTTCTGATCCTGACGGTGATTTTTGTGATGCTGGCCGAGGTTTTCATTTTTGTCCCCTCCGTGGCGCGTTTCCGTGAGGATTATTTGCTGGCGCGGCTGGATCGCGCGCAAATCGCCTCGCTTGCGCTGTTGGATGACAACATGGTCACCCCCGAAATCGAAAAGGAACTGCTGGCCAACGCCGGGGTTTATAACGTCGTTTTGCGGCGCGATGAAATGCGGCAACTGATCTTGTCCTCGCCCGTGCCCGGCCCGATTTATGCCAGTTATGACATGCGCATGCCCTCGGCATGGTTGTTGATCAAGGATGCCACGATGGAGCTGTTTCACCCGGAACAGCGCATCATTCGGGTGATCGGCAATCCGGTTCGCAACGCGGGCGTGTTGATCGAGGTGACGATGGACACCCAAGGATTGCGATCCGCCCTGATCGATTATGGCATTCGGATTTTGCTGTTGTCGGCGGTGATTTCGATCATCACGGCAATCTTTCTGTTTATGGCCGTTCGCCGGTTTCTGGTGAAACCGATAAAGCGCGTGGTCGGCCATCTGGCGATCTATGCCGCCGATCCCGAGGATGCGCGCAATGTCATCATGCCCAACGCTGGGGTGACCGAATTGCGCGAGGCAGAAGACGCCCTGAAATCCATGCAAACACAGTTGACCAGCGCGCTCAGGCAACGCGAAAGACTGGCGCAGCTTGGCGGCGCGGTTTCAAAAATCAGTCATGATTTGCGGAACATTCTGACGGTGGCGCAATTGTTTGCGGATCGTATGGAAAATTCCGACGATCCCATGGTGAAAAAGGCCGCGCCGAAATTGGAAGCATCAATTTCGCGGGCGATTCGCCTGTGCGAATCAACACTGGCGTTTGGCAAGGCCGAAGAGGCCCCACCGATGTTGGATTTTCACGATCTGGATGCAATGGTCGCGGATATCTTTGAAAATGAAAACTTGGCGCGTGGCGGCGATCAGGTGGCATTTTTTCGCGATATTCCCAGCGGCATGCGCATTCGTTGTGACGGCGAGCAAATGTACCGGATCATCACAAATCTGACCAGAAATGCCCGTCAGGCGATCATCGATTCCGGTAAAAAGGGTGAAATTCGCATCCATGCCGTGGAGGATTCGGAAAACTGGCGGCTGCGGCTGTCAGACAACGGGCCGGGCCTGCCAAAACGCGCCAAGGATCACTTGTTTGTCGCGTTTCAGGGCGGCACCCGCAAAGAGGGCAGCGGCCTTGGCCTGTCAATCGCAGCCGAGCTGGTGCGCGGCCATGGTGGCAAACTGGAATTGCTTAGGTCTGACGCCGAGGGGACAACTTTTGAAATTTGTATCCCCAAAGGGAATATCGTCTAGGAATCACCATTTAGGGCCTTGCAATGCCGAGATCGGACCACTAAACCCCCCTCTTACGGACCGATAGCTCAGCTGGATAGAGTACCTGACTACGAATCAGGGGGTCGGGGGTTCGAATCCTCCTCGGTCCGCCACTTTCATCCCAAAGATGCGGCGTTGCCCTAAAGGGCGCCGAAAATTGGTGTGAAAACGGTAAGGTTGGCGCTTTGGCGCGTTGACTTTAAAGGATGTTGGCCCTATTCAACGGGCTTCAAGTTGACCCGGGTGAAATTCCCGAAGAATAAAAACGGAGCCCGGAGCGATGAAACGCACCTACCAACCCTCGAACCTCGTGCGCAAACGGCGTCACGGTTTCCGCTCGCGCATGGCCACCAAGGCCGGTCGCAAAATTTTGAATTCGCGTCGCGCACAAGGCCGCAAGAGCCTGAGCGCATAAACGCACCTGCCCCAAAGGCAAAGATCATGACACCGCCAATGGCCCCCCTAACAGGCAGCAATGCCGCCCCGGGTGCGGCCTTGGCGGTTTCTGCATTTGAGACCTCTGTTCTGACAAAACGCGCCGATTTTTTGCGCGCCGCCAAAGCCCAAAGGCTGGTGACAACCGGGTTTTTGATACAGGCACGCGCCCGCGACCAAGACGAGGCCGCCGCGCCGCTGATCCGGGTCGGGTTTACCTGTTCCAAAAAGGTCGGCAATGCCGTTGCCCGCAATCGCGCCAAACGGCGACTGCGTGAAATTGCCCGACTGATCATTCCGTTTCACGGCATCGGCGGCTGGGATTATGTATTGATCGGGCGTGCCGGTAAAACCGCCGATCATCCGTTTGCACAGATGCAACAAGACTTGGTTCAGGCGTTGAAAACCATTCACGGTCAAAAATCATGACCCTATTGGCACGCGTTTTATCCTGGCCCGTTCACGCCTATCGCAAAACTTTTTCGTCCTATGTCGGCTTTAATTGCCGGTATCACCCCACGTGTTCGGCCTATGCGCTGGAAGCGTTGGAAAAACATGGGGGTATCAAAGGCACATGGCTGACGCTGAAACGCATCGGCAAATGCCACCCCTTGGGCGGCAGTGGCATCGACAATGTGCCTGACTAGGGTCACGTAACACCCAAGGCCAGCCCCTTGTCGTCTTTCACCCGACCCGGAATAAATTCGCGGTCCACCTCGCCCATCACCGTATGATAGACATCCGCCATCAAGGTTTGATCAAAGAAATACCAAATGTGACCGGGGTTTTTCATCTTTGCCTTTTTGAACTTGGGTTCTTGTGATTTGTAATAGTTCCCACAGTTCACATTCACCGCCTTTTGCGGGTGATTTTCCGGCAACCCAATGCGCCCCAGCCGCGGCGATACCCCCACGCGTTTCACGTTGGAAAGCGACAGAATACCATCAAAAGGGTTGTAATAGTTCGTCACCCGAACGCAGTGGCGATACAGCGACGAGGACTTGCTGCTGCTTTCTTTCATCGATCCTGCCGAAACATCACCGCCCACCAACATAACTTGGCTGACGGACCAGTTTTTCGCCGCCACGGCAGGCCGATCATCGGCATCGTCAAAGGCCTCGCGCACCACATAACAGCCCATCGAGTGGGCAAACAGATGCACATTGATCCGGCATTCTGGCCGTTGCAGGGCGGCGAAATTGGCAATGCCTTCTTCCACCAGCCGCCGGGCCGAGGTTTTGGCATCGGTGCGATCCTCAAGATAGTTGATCGCGGTATTCGCGGATGGCCAGTCAAAGCTGACCACGACGCCTTCAAACCCTTCGGCCTCAAGCCCTTTGCGAATGGCCTTGTGACGTTCCAGCATTTCCGCAGGGCTGTGATTGAACCCGTGCACATAGACCAGAATATCGCCGCAGGGGTTTTTGGGGTCCTCAAAATGGTCAGGCCCGTCATGTTCGGCCAGGTGCAAAACGGTTTTGAACCAATCTGCCTTGCGAATTGCGTGATCCGTGGCGGGTTTTTTGGTCGCATCCGGGATGGCCAGAAAATTCATCGCCCCCGGTTCATTGGTAAATTTGCCTTTGCGCACGCTGCGCACCGTGAACACATAATTCATTAAGCCGCTCCCAAATATATTATTCAATAGGGGTAGTTTAGGCGGATTTTGGAAATTGAAAAGGGACTTGCGCCTATTCTTGCCGAAACTGCGATTTCAGCCGTCGATAAAACAGGACCAAAGGCGCCAATACGGCAATTCGATCGAACCACCGGACATCTTGAATATCGGTGCGTGACGGGCGTTGGCGGGTAATCGGATAAAGTGAGGCCAAGGTTTTCATCGTCGGATGCGCCGCGCGAAACCACCCGTAAGCGCCGTCGATATGCATCGGCCCACCGTTTGGGTCGCCAAGTGGCCGCGCTGCAATTGCCGACAGATACGGCACCAACGCCACAATTGCAGATTTCTGATAGCCAATAAAATGCGATGAATAAGGTGCCTCGCTCGGGTCCATTTCAATCATTTCAGTGCTTTGCGCATCAAATTCCTTGCCCACGGTTTGCCGAGTCCAGCCATAGAAAATATCCCAGGGCTCTGTCGCCAAACGAGGCGTCATGGCACCAAACCTTTGGGCAAAGTTGGCCCGAAAATTGGTGTCGTCCTCGATGATAAGAATGCTGCTATGGTTGGCTTCAACAGCGGCCTTAAAAATCGCCAGATGGCTTTCAAAACATCCGCGACACCCGATGGAGGGAAACTCACCCTTGGATTCGGGTCGGATAGCGGCAAACAGGGTGATCCGGGGATGATCCAGCGACAAGCCAATTCCCTGCAACTGATGCTCCATCTCGCGGCGGCGATCGGTACGGCTAGGCAAATTCACCACATAGATGTGGTCAAACACCGACAAAAGTGCCGCGCCGCCATTTTTGAAAGCTTCGCCCATCTGAATGTGCCTTTTGTCTGCTTATCGATTAACTTGTTTATACCACGGTGACGCGATACTGCATCCCACAGCTTGCCCAATGTTGCAATTCTTGACACGAGAACACCATGCTTGACGATACCAAAGACATCCATCCGCTGTTTGACGGTGCCCCGGCCGGAACCGAGTTTAAAAAGCTGCGCAAGCGCATTGTGCGCCAAACCCGCGAAGCGATTGAACAATACGGTATGATTGAACGCGGCGCGCGCTGGA
>Ga0316204_10003033_pt1 | contig 35287 bp, 25 predicted proteins | sample 6monrhotite_MG_2_FD_205661 | JGI IMG/M metagenome (GOLD analysis project Ga0316204, IMG submission 205661) | Microbial mat bacterial communities from mineral coupon in-situ incubated in ocean water Damariscotta River, Maine, United States -... | ecosystem: Environmental > Aquatic > Marine >... | reverse complement strand
CACACACCAATTGAAACGTTTGCAGACTTCCGACAAAACATCCAGATAATCCCTGCGATCCCGATCATCGCGGTAAATAGCCTTTCGACCATCTCCCCGTGATGTCACGTGGTACAACGCACCAGAAAATTCAATACGTAAAGGTCGACTCATTCGTAAAACATAACAAAAGAGAATTCACAATTCAAGACCTGACCCCTCGGCTTGCTCGGCTTGCTCGGCTTGCTCACAGTCCTTTAACAAGCCCAACCAGCGAAAATATAATTAAAATACTTCCTATAGTAGCTACAAATATCGGCCTGACCTTAAAACTAACATTCCACTCTTTGGCCATGTTCTTATCGTGAGGAAAACTTTCATACGTTTTACTTATTAACAGACTCATTTTTTCTCTAAAGACAACCAATATTAAGCCAAAAAACATGCCACTTATCGGACCAAATATTTCGAAAAATTTTCCCATTATCAAACCTATTTACAATTTTCTAAAATGCTGCCCCATTCCAATCCCACAGACAAACCAAATAACAAATGAAGCCCAGCTCGTATCTTTTTGTAACTTACCTCACCCTCAGCCCCAAAACTACCAGCTGTTCCTCCTAGAGTACCTTTTATATATGTAGATCCAACCTTTATTGTTCCACCTACAATACCTTCAAGAGCTGCGATCTTAGCAGTTGCGGTCAACCCATAGTTTTTGATCCCACCTTCTGCTTGTGCGCGCCATTTATATGCCGCCGCCTCACCAGAAAGATTTCCCAATGCTGCTTTGATTTTTGCTTGAACAGCAGAAACCTCCACTCCTGAAATAGCTGTACCTGCTGACCAATCAGTACCAGCTATAGTGGCTACATTGAACACGCTTACGTTTTCGTTCCCCGCAAGACTAGCGCCATACTGATAAATCTTAAACCCCTCAGGATCAATAAAATTCACCGGATCATTAATCACATAACCGTAAAGATTACCATCACCCCCCGCAAACCGGATCGGATCCTTCGCCGTCCAGCGACCTGTGGCTGGATCATAATCCCTTGCCCCAAACTTCACCAACTCCGTATGCAAATCATAAACCCCACCCGCAAACCCAAACGGCTGAAAACCCGGACTGGTGTCATTCGTCACATTACCCCAAACATCATAATCCATCTGCTGAGCCACGACACCATCAGCAATATTAACGGCCAATCGCGGACTGCCTAAATGGTCACTGATGATGCGGTAGGTATTACCACCTTTGATCACGTAATCAGGCACATTGGCTTTTGAACCATAGACAAAGGTGGCGATGATGTTGCCGCTGCCATCAAGTTCAGCCACGGGGTTGAGCTGATCTTGATAAAGAAAACCCTGTGTCAGCGCCCCATTAACCTGTTTGCCGACTCTTCTGTTTCTGCCATCGATTAAATAATCAATGGTTGTGGTATCCGGCAGGGTGACCTGTCTGAGATTACCGAGCACGTCATAGTCGTATTGGGTGATCGCACCGTTGTCTGTTTTAGTGAGCAGTTCACCGTTAGCGGTGTAGAGATAACTGGCACCGCTGTAGCTACTTAATCGATCCTGATCGTCGTAGCTGGCGATGAGCACATTATTGAGGTGGGTGCGGTTGCCGTTGCGGTCGTATTGATAGCTTTGCGTGGGCGTGCCGTTTTCGCTGACATCAGTGAGTTGGCCTGCGGTATTGTAGATGTAGTCGTAGGTCGTGGTGACACTGTTGATCGTTTCCGTCTTTTGACTGATGCGACCGAGGTCGTCTCTTACATAGCTAACATTGTAGAGGCTGCCTACACTGTTGCTTTGCAGTTCACCAAAACTGTTGTAGCTGCGACTGGTGGTGATACTGCCCAGTGTGGTACCGGTCAACAAACCATTTTGTGTATCACGGCTTAATGTTAAGTCGCCCGCCTGAATTAACAGACTGTCATTATCATAGCCGTAATTAGTGCTCGTGCCGTTGATCGCCAGCCCGGTTAATCGAAAGCTGTTGTCATAGCTGCGGCTGATATTGCCGCTAATGGCACCTGTCCACGTTTCACTGGTGGGTAGAAAACCGTCATAGCTGTAGGCCAGTGTACTGGTCGTGGTGGCACTACTGTTGATCGTATCAATACCGTTGAGCTGACCAGTGGTGAGGTCGTAGCTATAGTCTACGGTTCCACGCGGAATAACGAGGCTATCGAGCTTGCCCGCAGTGTCGTAGACATAATCAAGCTGCATGCCATCGGGACGTGTAATCAGATCAAGTTGTTTGTCGAGGTTGTAGTCGTACACTGTTGAGACCGTGCCTGTGTTTGTGGCGACAGGCGGTTGATAGTCGCTCTCCTGATTGATCACCGTGTAGTTAAAAATATGCGCGGGTCGGCCCGGTGGTGTCAAAGACGTCAGGTTGCCATTAGCATCATAAGCGTAATTAATGGCACGACCATCCGGCAGCAATTGCCGGGTGATTCTACCTGCTAAATCATAGTCGTAATCCGTGACTCTATTGAGAGCATCGGTGACGGTATCGAGATAGCCGTTGGCATCATAACTGAACGCCGTGGTGCGGGCGCCTTGCGTTAAGGTGCTTAGTCGACCGCGGGTATCGTAGTTATAAAAACTCGTCGCCAGATTCGGCAACTGCTGTTCGGTGATGCGACCCAGCGTGTCGTTCAAGACGGTGCTGCTACGTCCGGTCGGTGATGTGGTGACGGTGCTTTGTAAGGCCACATCGTAAACGCGGGTGGTAGTACGGCCATTACTTGTCACCGTGTCGGTTTGATCCGTCATGCCATTCACATCAAAATTTACGCTGCGATTTTGTAGCGTTGTTTGTGTCAAGCCCGCAGGTGTCGTAGTAGTGTTATCACTCAACGGTGCCTGCAAGCCATAACGTGGATCAGGCTTAGGCGTGGTGACTGAGACCGTGCCATCGGCGGCGGTAACGGTACGGATACCTTCCTGATCTTCAACACTGCGCAAGACAGTACCATCGGGTTGAGTGTCAACACGTACGCGCTGATTCAACGCATTCTCCACCACACGGTAGTTGCTCACACGCCCTTCGGCAGACGTTTTGGAAACATCATAACCGTTGGCCAGCTCTGTGCGAGCAAAGGTCCAACCACCAAGTGCGGCATTGGTGTCAGTCAATAAACGACCCAAGCTGTCATATTGCATGCTGCTGGTATTATTATTGGCATCTGTGTGACTGAGCAACAAACCGTCACTGCTGTAACTGTAACCGGCTGCCTCCGCCGCAGGATTAATCAAACCGCTTAAATAACCGTTGGCATCCAACGTAAAGGTAGTGCGCAAACCATCAGGGGAAACGATGGCGCTGATCTGGTCCTGACCGTCACGCTCAATGGTGGTGATCGTGCCATCACCGTCCTGCACCTGCGCGAGGTAACCGTTTGTATAACTGAATTGATATAGCGTTGCGCCGGTTAAAGCGTGTTCGGTTCTTAGGTGTCGGCCGTTGGCATCAAAGACGTAGATCATCGTGCCGTCTTCGGAGGCAATCGGACGCTCACTCTCACTGTATCCTGGCAGCGGCACGCCAACACGACGAATACGATGGTTATATCTATCCGCAATCAACAGCTGACCATCCTGGTCAAATGTAATGCCGTTTGGAAAATCGAGCTGCGCCTGTCGAGCAGGCCCGGTATCACCACTGTAACCGCCCAATAAAACTCCGTAAGGACCGCCGGGCTGACCATCGCCGGCCAACTTAATCAAACGTCCATCGTTGTTGATGCGCCAAATCTGATGATCATCACTTGAAAAAATCACCCGACCTTCGCTATCAAGCGTAATACCCTGAACATAGGGAATAGCAACGTTTAAGGCATAATCACCATCATTTATAACCGGGGAATACCAACCTAATCCCGCCATTTGGGTATACAAGCCACTTGGACTGACATACATAATCACCGTGGGCGACTGGTTGGCGAAATAAAAACCACCATCCGGCGCGGCTTTAATCGCACGCGGATTGGTCAAATCATAGTCCGTGGCAAGTAACCCATCCGGGTTAGCAGGAATACCACCGACCACAGCAGGAGTATCAGCAACAGTCTGAATCATACCATCCGGCGTTATCTTGCGAATACGATCACCCGCGCCATCTTCGGTAATAAAAATACTGCCGTCGTTGGCGATATCGAGACTAATTCCACCTGTAATTAGGGCATTGGTCGCAAGGCCTGTTCCCCAGTAACTACCACCCCCACCGGCAACAACAGTCACGGTTCCATCTGCTTCGATACGCTTGATAAAATCGCTGGGCGATGCAGTCACTATGACGTGCAAGCGCCCAGCACTATCGACGGCAATGTCCGTAATATTGTCACGAAACACCGTAGTCACAGTGCCGCTTGAATCAATACGACGTACTCGGTGAGTAACCGAGCCACCATTTACGAAAGACAAACGTCTATCCAACACATAATAATCTCCATTAGGAGCAACTACGACTTCACTTGGATTATCAAAGGCGGCATCAATCGCCGGGCCAGTGTCGCCACCGGTTCCCAGTGTGCCATTGCCAGCAATAGTACTGATCACCTGTGACAGTTGCGATGCCGTTCGCCTGCGCCCATCACCCAAATACAACTTACTGGCTTTCGGGTCGTAGATATGATGCACATCCAAAGTCCAGCCACCATTACCCAGATTCTTCGCCAGGAAGGTACCTAATGTATAACTGCGGATTATTGACGCGCTCACAGTTCGTGATGAACCAGCGATAGTTCGACCGATCTCAGCCCCTGTTGCAGTGGCCTTACCAAAGGCTTGTGTAGACCCACCACCACTACTGTAATAGGTAGCATTGTATTCATAACCCATCCGCACCGTTGCCTTTTGAGCACCCTGCATTGCGCGACCATTGGCATCCAGGCCATCCCAGGTAAAAGGGTGTGACATATCGGGCGTAATAACATCGTAATCAGCTGTAAACTGCTGACCAGCAATCTCAATATCAATTGAGATATTGATGAGATCAGGATGCACCGTGCTACCAATCAAAGGAATGTCCAGCGTATAGGCAGCCTTTCTTCCGGCAACACGCTCGCTACTGTAATACAAACTGTAAGGTGTGCCCGCAATGACCTCTGACTCATCTAACACTTGATTTTGAACACGAATAATTGATCCACATTCTTTCGTGCATTTGTCTTCAGTCTTGTTTGTAGACTCATGCAAAACTGGGAAAATAGCACCGCCCGGAAAACTCCACGGCCAGTTAAAATCCCAACTTGTAAAATGAGTCACCGGCACGCGCCATAAACTTTGCCCTGGCAGGTATAATCCTGCCAGCTGAACACGTTCGTTATCTGAGATGCCAAGTGTCGCCAACGCCGTTGCATCGGCTGCGACACTGGTGCCATCGATATCGAGCTCAGCCAGACCATTCACATCCAGTGACAGCACCTGAATCACACGACCATTATTGGCAGCGACCCAGGTCGCCTGTTCACGGTCATAGTAACCAGCCGGGACAACTTCTCCGACTGGAAAGTCGAGGAAGTTTTCCAGATACACAGGCACGGCCTCTGAAAAATCAACGCGACTTGCACCGGCGGCAATGGCTTCATCAATGCTGAGCTCAACCGCATAGGTATAACCACTGCTCGGTGGCAAATCTGCCGGCATCCTCATCGGACCGTTATCACCGACGGTGTATTCCGTGGCACGCACATTGAGACTCGAAAGCGGTGAGGTCGTGCCGTCCGGCAAGGTCATTGTTGCGCCCATGCCCGCCGGGAATAACAATGTTGCCTGACGGTTACCATCGGCATCACTGCTGACACTGCCGCGCGCAGTTTGTATCGTGGCGCTGTTTACATCAACGCTGGTGACATTGCTATCCAGCGCTAACATCATGACATCCGGCAGCCAGGTGTAATCACGCCACGGAGCATTGATATTTCGCTGCACAGGCAGATAGCCGGTTTTTTCGTAATTAATCGTGAACTGACCGCCGCCATTCACGGCGAGATCGAACATGCCATCGGCACGGCTTAGCGTCTGACCAAATTCCGCATTTTCATGAACGGTGATGGTCACACCCGGCACTGCGACACCATTGCTGTCTATAATTTTACCGCGCAATACGGCGACACGTTTGGCTTCAAAGGTTCCTGCCACAACACCCGTTTGTATTGGATTAGCACCACTAAAGAGAAACGAGACGGTATCCATAAATGCACTGGTGGCGGTATCGTCAAGCGCAGGAGCAACCGTCGCGGGATCCGGTGGTATCGGGCCACTGCCCGTGCCAATGTTTACGGTCAATACCGTTGCGCTTGAACTTTGCCCCAAAATATCAGTGGCGACGACGCTCAAGACATCACCGTCCTGCGCATTGATCACCGCACTGAAGCTGCCATCAGCCGCTGCGGTGGTGGTCGCTGTTTCGGCAGTGGTGCTGTGGGTAATCGTCACCACGGCATTGGCTTCAACACTGTTAGCGCTGCCGTTAACTGTCACGCTGCTACCATCGCCATTATCGATGATGGCCATGCTACCGGTTGCGGGTGGCGCAGGTGGTGTTGTATCGAGCGTAACATTGAAGATCAGTGTTGCGCTGTTGCCGACCGTATCCGTGGCGACTAAAGTCAAAAGGTTAGTGCCTTCAGACAGTGTAACTATCGCGCTGAAATTATAACTGGCATCGACACTCGCAGCTTGCCCATTCACCGTTAGTGTTGCGCTTTCGTTCAGCGAACCACTTAACGTATAACTCGACTGACTAGTCAGTGTAGGTGAACCTACCGTCATCACTGGTGCAGTGTTATCGAGATTGATCGTGATGGTTTGTACGCCCGTAACACTATTCGCGTTAGCATCCGTCGCCGTCCAAGTCACTGCTGTGCTGCCACTAGGAAATTCAATCGGCGCATTATTACTGAGGGTGACTGAGAAAATATCAGTGGCAGTGGCTTGGCCTAAATTCATAGAAGCAGGCACTGCCGCCACGGTCGATGTAATATCCGCCGGTAACGTCAACACCGGTACAAGGGTGTCCTGAACAATAACAGTTTGAACTGCCGTGCCAGTGTTGCCCGCTGTATCGGTGGCACTCCAAGAAATAGAATAAGTACCTGGTGCAAAAGGACCGGTTTGACCCGGCGTCGCAGTTAACACACCGGCAATGTCGTCATTAGCACTGGCAGTGCCCAGCGCAACAATCGTCGTTAGCGCAGTCGCTCCAACTGTAATATCAGCGGGTGCGATAACGATTGGCGGGATTTTATCGATATTGACTGACGCCACCGTGGCCGTTGAATTTCCAGCGACATCCACAGCGGTACCCAGCACAGACTGACCCATGCCATCGCTGGTCAAGACCGAGGGTAAAGAACAGCTAAGAATGCCGCTGGCGACACCACTACCAGCAGCGTCTGAACAATTAAAACTAACGGTGACATCCGTGGTATTCCAGCCATTGATATCGGGTAGCGGTGATAGTGTAGCAACAAGGGTAGGACTGGTCGTATCGATGTTGATCGATACAGTGGCAGTGGCCGTGTTACCGGCCTGATCAACCGCTGTGCCACTGACCAACTGATTGACCCCTTCGGTAGTGAGCGTCATCGGGGCTGGACAGATATCGATACCGGATCCAGCATCTGTGCAAACAAAGGTCACCGTAACAGTCGCGTTATTCCATCCGGATGCATTGGGGGCAGGACTAACGGTTGCCGTAATTTCTGGTGGAATCACATCCGTAATTGAGAGAGAAAACAGGCTGACATTACCCTCATACTCATTACTCACCACCACCTGTGAGGTGCTTGGGTGAACCGCAATGTCGCTGGGATGTTTACCCACAGGCAATGTATTCACCACGGTTTTATCCTGAAGGTCAATCACAGAAACCGTGTTGTCGTGATGGTTGACCACCAGCGCCTGGTTGCTGGCTTCATGTATCGCCACGCCATAGGGATCTTCGCCCACGGCAATCGTGGAGATGACACTGTTGTTAGACAGATCAATCAATGTCATCTCATCACTTTTCTTGTTGGCGACCACAGCGATATTGGTAGTGGCGTTGATGGCCACATCGGTGGGTTTCCTGCTCACTGGGATCGTCGCCAGGACAGCGGCGGTCTGTATATCAATGACCTGCACCGTGTCTGATTTTTCATTGGCGACAATCGCCCGATGTGTGCCTGTATGAATTGCCAATCGGTGCGGGTCTTTTTCAACGGGGATCGTCGCGGTGACGGCCAGTGTCACCAGATCAACCAACATAACAGTATTGTCCTTTTTATTACTGACAACAGCGATTGACAGTGCATCATCGATTTCGATGCCATGCGGGTCATTGCCCACCGCCAGCGTTGCCACTACTTGATAGGTCATCAGGTCAATGATGGAAAGGCTGTCATCTTTACTGTTCAATACCACAGCTTCATTCTGTGAGGCATAAATGGCGACAGCGCGCGGATCTCTACCCACGGGAACCGTGGCAACCAGCGCGCCATCAGGCAATGACAAAATGGAAACTGAATCGCTCTTCTTATTAACCACGACAGCAATATTCCGTCCGGCATGAACTGCAACACCATGAGGATCACGTCCAGCGGGCATGGTCGTCGTATAACTTGCAGTATCCAAATCAATAAAACTCAGAAAATCACTTTTATGATTCGCTACGACAGCGATATTGCTGCCGGCATGCACCACCACGTCTTTGGGGTTACGACCCGTCGCCAACGTACCCAAAACGCTCATGTCAGCAAGGTTAATAATGCTTAAGCTGTCATCCTTTTTATTGGCCACCACGGCATGATTCGTTTGCTTATTAACCGTGATGCCATGGGGCGCATTACCCACGGCCAGAGTTGTCAACACTGTCCGTGTTGCCAGATCAATGATGCTTACTCGATCCTGTTTTGTGTGAGAAACAACGGCCTGATTGGTTTGCGTATTAATCGCAACCTCGCGGGGATCACCCTCCACGCCTAGCGTGGCAATCACCGTACGTGTATTCAGATCAATAACGGAAAGGGAATTATCTTTTCTGTTGGTAATGACGGCCTGATTTGTCATTGAATTAATCGCAACGCCATGAGGTTTTTTGCCAACCGCAAGGGTTGTGATCACGGTCTTTGTCGTCAGATCAACCAAAGTAACGCTGTCGTCCTTTTCATTAACCACGACCGCGACATTTTTCACGCTATCAATGGCAACGCCATGCGGGTCTTTACCCACAGAGAACACCGCAAGGACACTGCCACTCGTCAGGTTCACAATACTGATCTGATCACTTTTTTTATGACTGACGACTGCAATATTATTTGCTTCGTTAACCGCCACATCGGTTGACCTTTTTGCAAGTGTTACCGTCGCAACAACACCTTCACTGGATAAATCAATAACATCTAACTCTTTATTGTTTTTGTACGCAGCAATCACTTGATTGGTCGAGTTATTAATCGCCAACGCAGCAGAACCACGTTCACCTGTATTATCAAAGGCAAAAGAAAATGAATTCACACAGAATAAAAAAATGAACGCTATAAAATGTCGCGCGAATTTTTTATTGAGATGTATATTGAAGCACTTAAACCAATTTAACCCTTGCAACATTTGCAATTCCTTAAGACGAATTTTTTGCAGAGCAGCAATCCGGATCAGCAAGCGCTTAGTTTAATATTTGTACTTTTCACAAATGATCTGGAACCAGCGCTGACTAGAACACGACGCGCCATTGCATTTCAGTGAAATATTCACCTTTTCGCTTTCATCTAAATCGAATAAATCGTTTTAACCCCAAATTGATTGTAAAATAATTAATTTCATACGATTTCACACTGAAGTGCTAAACTCTCAAAAACTTTTACAACACACTGCAACTTCCTCTCTTTAATATTTAGCTAATTTAAAAATATTGGCGTAAAATTCATCTACTTCCGCTCATAAGGATGTACGAGAGCAATCTAAAATCACCAAGGAATCAAACATACTATGAACAATGATTGGAAGACTTTTCTTGAAACGAGTGGTGCGCACTTTGATGATGGCCATGTCTGCGATTTTGGTAATCCAAGTCGTGAATTAATGGTCACCACCACGGGCAGTATTTTTTCTCCACTAACGCATTACGGAATAATTCGCATTGATGGTGATGACGCACAAAAATTTCTTCAGGGACAACTGACCAACGACATTGAACAGGTCACAGACAATGCGTCACAGCTGAGTGGGTTGTGCAACCCTCAGGGTCGATTGCTCGCGCTGTTTAGAATTTTCAAACAAAACGATGCGTATCACTTGGCCATGCCAAGCGACCTCATCGACGATATTTTAAAACGGCTGAAAATGTTTGTAATGATGTCTAAAGTCACGATTGAAGATATGAGCAGCGAACTTTCAACCATTGGCCTCTCCGGCCCACAATGTGAGCAACAACTCAGCGATGCGATTGGTGATATTCCAAACCAGACTGATGCCGCTGTGCAGCTTGATGGCATTACGGTTATTCGTGTTATTGGCCAGCATCCTCGCTTTGAGTTTTTTGGCGACCAGGACGCCCTTAATGAAATGTGGATGAAGCTTAATGTCCATGCCACACCTGTTGGAAGTAGCGCTTGGGAATATCTGGATATTTTGGCAGGCATGCCGGTTGTTTATAAAATAACCAGCGGCAGCTTTATCCCCCAGATGCTCAACCTTCAAGCCGTGAATGGACTCAGTTTTAAAAAAGGTTGTTACACCGGACAGGAAATCATTGCGCGATTACAGTATCGCGGCAAACTCAAACGACACATGCATCTTGTTACAATCGAAACAGACACAGCGCCTGAGCCCGGCGCAAATTTATACACTTCACTGGAAACACGTAATGAAGCGGTTGGCAATATTGTCTGTGCGCAAATCAATGCCGAAGGAAACTGCAATGCGCTTGCCGTCGTCATCAATGAATTCGCTCAGGACGGTTCTACATTTCTGGAATCCGTTGACGGCCCTGTACTAACGTTCTTAGCCCAACCCTACGAAACAGAATAAGTCACTTTACAATAACAATATAAATAACTGTATTTGCAGCAATATATAACATATTCACGCATTTTTAAGTTACGCAAAAACTAAAGTTTTTTCCACAATGAACGAAGCCATAGACACATAAGCATTTCAATTTCATATAAAAATTAGCATCAAACCATGGCTTCACCCGTAATCGAAAAATTTTGGAATGATTTGGTCAGCGACATCAAATCCAATCGTATCTCACTGCCTGCGCTGCCAGAAATCGTGCACAAAACGCGGCGTATGCTTGACCAGGGAAAAGCAACATCAAGCCAAGTATCAAAAGTTATTAGTTCTGACGTCATCATGACGACCCGTATGCTGCGACTTGTTAACAGCCCGCTATACCGTTCGCGTCGAAAAATTGAAGACGTCAAAACAGCTATTACACGACTCGGCAACCAAAATGTACGCAGCGTGGTCACCAGCCTGTCGATGGAGCAACTTTATAACAAAGGCATGGCAAAACAGGTACGCGATGCATTGCAAAAAAATTGGGAACACAGCTCGCACGTTGCATCATTAAGCTATCTCATCGCACGCGACTACACGCCAATCAAACCACTAGATCCCGACGAAGCGATGCTTGCTGGTTTGATTCATGATATCGGCGCGCTGCCGATTTTGGAATACGCTGAAATGGTGCCGGATTTAATGATAAATCCCAAAGCACTGAAAAAAGTACTTGAAGTGCTCCACACCCGCGTCGGGAAACTGGTTTTGCAGTCATGGGGCTTTTCAGAGCAACTTATCTCAGTCGCCAGTGAACATGAAGACTTAATGCGTGATCCCGACTCACCCGATCCCGACTACACCGATGTTGTCATCGTCGCCAACCTGCTCAGCTACATCGGCACCATGCATCCTCATGCTCGTCGAGACTGGTCGCTCATTCCTGCCTTTCGCAGACTGGCAATGACACCGGACGAAAGCATCGACATCATTCATAATGCTCGCGATGAAATTAATGAAATCCGTCAGGTTTTTCTATAAATCCAAATAAATGCGGGCAAACTATTCGCCATTCGTGTTCGTTGATGAATCTTTTTCCTGAGCTTGCCCTTGATTTTTCTCAGGACGCATATGAGGAAATAACAACACATCGCGAATCGAAGCTGAATCGGTAAACAACATCACCAAACGATCGATACCAATGCCCTCACCTGCCGTGGGCGGCAGACCGTGTTCAAGCGCACGGATATAGTCCTCATCAAAATGCATTGCTTCCTGATCACCAGCATCCTTGGCATCTACCTGATGACGAAAACGTTCCGCCTGATCTTCAGCGTCATTGAGCTCAGTAAAACCATTGGCGATTTCACGTCCAGCGACAAAAAACTCAAAACGATCAGTTAGAAAAGGATCGTCATCATTGCGACGTGCCAACGGAGATACTTCGGTTGGATAAGCGGTTATAAAAGTTGGCACCATCAAACGTCCTTCAGTGGTTTTTTCAAAAACCTCCACCTGAATTTTGCCTAGGCCGTATTGTGGCTTCACGGGGATTTCAAGCTTTTCAGCCAGCTGCTTGATGCTTTCCATATCATCCAGGTCTTGCGCTTTAATGTCCGGGTTATATTCGAGTATCGATTGCTTCAGCGTCAGACGCGCAAAAGGTTTGCCAAAATCATACTGCTCACCCTGATATTCAACCAACGACGAACCCAACACCTGTACGGTCAAACCGCGCAGCATTTCTTCAGTCAAATCCATCAAATCATGGTAATCCGAATAAGCCTGATAAAACTCTAACATGGTGAATTCAGGATTATGACGCGTCGACAAACCTTCATTGCGGAAATTACGATTAATTTCAAATACACGCTCAAGACCACCAACAACCAAACGCTTCAAATACAACTCGGGTGCGATACGCAAATACAGCCCCATATCCAGCGCATTATGAAAAGTCTCAAAAGGTCGCGCCGCAGCACCTCCCGGAATTGCCTGCATCATCGGCGTTTCCACTTCAAGGAAATCACGACCACAAAGGAACTGACGGATATAACTGATGATGGCTGTGCGGGCACGAAAAGTTTGCCGCGTATCTTCATTCATAATCAAATCGAGATAACGCTGACGATAACGTGCTTCCTGGTCAACAATACCGTGATACTTTTCAGGCAATGGACGTAGCGCCTTAGTAAGCAGACGAATCGATTCTGTACGCACCGATAGCTCACCGGTCTTGGTTCTGAACAGAACACCTTCGACACCAATAATGTCGCCGATATCCCATTTTTTGAAATCGCCGTAAAGCTCCGTACCAATCACATCACGCTGAACATATAGCTGCATACGACCCGACATGTCTTGAATATGCACAAAACTGGCCTTGCCCATCAACCGTCGTGTCATGATACGACCGGCCAAACAAACCCGTTTTGGCTCAGCCTCAAAGGCTTCATTATCTTTACCTTCTGACTCTTCGTGCAAAACTGCAGCGAGCGCATCACGACGGAAATCGCAAGGAAAAGCATTGCCCTGTTCACGCATCAAATCAAGCTTGGCGCGACGTGTGGTGATCTGTTCGTTTTCAGTTTGTTCAGTCATGACTATTTTCCAAAATAATGAAAACCACCTAAGCTAAAGTGATTTATAGAATATTTAAGTTTTATTTATCAATTACTTACAGCCCACTCTTAAGGCTTGCCTCCATAAACCCATCGAGACCACCATCGAGCACCGCCTGTGTATTACCGGTTTCAACTCCGGTGCGCAGGTCTTTGATGCGCGATTGATCCAACACATAGGAACGAATTTGACTACCCCAACCGATGTCTGATTTAGTCTCTTCCAGAGCTTGCTGACCGGCATTTCGCTTCTGCATTTCCAGCTCATACAACTTCGCTTTGAGTTGTTTCATGGCAGCGGCTTTGTTCTTATGCTGGGAGCGATCATTCTGACATTGCACCACAGCGCCCGTCGGCACATGAGTAATTCGAATTGCAGACTCAGTGGTATTGACGTGCTGACCACCCGCCCCACTGGCACGATAAGTATCGATACGCAGATCCGCTGGATTCATATCGATATCAACATCATCGTCTACTTCTGGCGAAACAAACACTGCAGAAAAAGAAGTGTGGCGACGATTACCCGAATCAAAGGGCGACTTGCGCACCAAACGATGAACTCCGGTCTCAGTTCTTAACCAGCCAAAGGCATACTCACCTTCAAAGCGGATTGTCGCGCTTTTAATGCCCGCCACATCACCCGCAGAAACTTCCATTAATTCAGTTTTGAAGCCGCGTTGTTCACCCCAACGCAAATACATGCGCAGCAGCATTTCAGCCCAATCCTGTGCTTCTGTGCCACCGGAACCTGATTGAACGTCCAGAAAAGCATTGCTGGCATCCATTTCACCCGAGAACATGCGCCGAAACTCCAGCGCTTCGAGCGTCTTTTCCATGTGATTTAGATCAGCGATCACGGCATCAGCCGTTTCCTGATCCTGCTCTTCGTCTGCCATCGTCAGCAGCTCGCCGGCCTCAACAAGACCATCAATCAACTCATCAAAGTTTTTAACCACCTGCTCCAGAGATGAGCGCTCACGGCCTAGCTCCTGTGCCTTTTCCGGCTTACTCCAAACATCCGGATCTTCCAGCTCACGCTCGACTTCAGTCAGACGCTCACGCTTGACCTCGACGTCAAAGATACCCCCTAAGGACGGCTAAACGCCCCTGCATATCTTTAATTCGGGTGAATTCGCTGTTCAATTCAAGCATGTCTACTGTTTCCGCCAAGCAAAGAGGAGAATTCTACTATAGTGCTGGGTTTTGAGGAAATGGTGGTTGTTTTTAGCCTTTGCTTGTTGGGGTGCGCAAAAAATGCTTACCCCAACTACGTTTTTTAATCAGACACGCCCTCTATACTCAAATGCTCAACAACCAACTGAATTTTACGCTGTCCGCGGAAATCGTTAATATCAAGGCGATAGGCTATATGCACCTGATCACCCTGCTCTGTCGCATCAACGCTGTCGGCATTGAACATGATCGCATCTATCGGCGCGGTGTTTTGCGCTGATTGCAATTGCATTTTTAGATGCTTTTCTCCGACGATACGCTGACTGAAAATTTTAAAGCTGCCATCAAACATTGGTTCGGGAAAACCCTGCCCCCATGGGCCGGCCTGACGCAATAGCTCAGCTACATCCTGAGAAATATACGCATGATCCAACGCGCCGTCGCTCAACACAATCCTGTTCAAATCGTCCTTGTTTAAATGGCGACGCACTTCTGCATCAAAGGCCTCGGAAAACGCGGCGTAATTTTCTGCTGGCAGCGACAAACCTGCTGCCATGGCGTGCCCGCCAAATTTTGCTACTAGATCCGGGTGGCGGTTAGCAACGGTGTCCAGCACATCACGAATATGCAGGCCGGGAATTGAGCGTGCCGAACCTTTTAGTTCTGCTTCACCCGCTGGGGCAAATACAATCACCGGGCGATGCAAACGTTCTTTAATGCGCGAAGCAAGAATGCCTATCACGCCTTGATGCCAGGACTCATCAAAGAGACATAACCCAAAAGGCAGTGTATCGTTTTGTCTCTCTAAATCATCCAGCGCCAGCAACTCCATCGCCTGCGATTTCATTTCTGCTTCGATGTCACGTCGCTCTCGATTCAGATCATCGAGCTGTTGCGCAATCTTGAGCGCCTGCCCTTCATCGTCCGTCAGCAAACATTCGATACCGAGAGACATATCATCCAGTCGCCCTGCGGCATTCAGGCGCGGTGCTAACGCAAACCCCATATCCGAAGCGACTAATTTCGAAATATCTCGACCCGATATTTGCGCCAGCGCACGAATTCCCGGACAACAAACACCGCGACGAATCCGCGCCAAACCCTGCGCAACAAGAATACGGTTATTGTCATCCAGTTTCACCACATCCGCGACCGTGCCCAGCGAGACCAAATCTAACAACTGGGCTAAATTAGGCGACTCAATGCCCTGTTTCTCAAACCAACCGTTGTCGCGTAGTCCTGCACGTAGCGCCATCATCAAATAAAAAATCACCCCAACACCTGCCAGGTTTTTGCTTGGGAATACATCCCCCGCTTGATTTGGGTTTACAATGGCATTGGCATTGGGCAACTGATCGCCGGGTAAATGATGATCGGTAATCAATACATCGATACCCGCCTCGCGGGCAGCTAAAACGCCGTCGATGCTAGCAATTCCATTATCCACGGTGACGATTAAATCCGGCGCTTTGTCCTGCGCAACCGCAACAATTTCCGGCGTTAAACCGTAGCCAAATTCAAAACGATTCGGCACCAGATAATCAACCTCGCCTGCACCCAACAAACGCAGCGCACGAACAGCCAGAGCCGAGCTGGTAGCTCCGTCTGCATCAAAATCCCCGACAATAAGAATACGCTGTCGCTCAGACAATGCTCGCGCCAGCAGTGCCACTGCATCGGTGATACCAGACAATTTCTGATACGGCAGCAAACGTGTCAGCGCGCTGCTGAGCTCTTCTTTACTGCTAATCTCACGCCGCGCATAAACCTGCGCAAGAATCGGATGCAGATCAGGCAATAAGCAGGCATTTTCAGAAGGCTGACGCCGTTGTATGGTTTTATTCATTAGGCTTAGATGGGGCTTGATGCATAAACATCTGTTTAGTATAACGAGGCACTGGACATTTAAAACAAGACTATTCTACTTTAAATAAATCGCTAAGCTTGCGCCTAAAAATCGATAACGGTAAACACCAAGCGCGCAATTGCCGCGCGCTTAAGCTAAAAGACGAACCGTTCAAAGGATAAAGAGTAACAGAATCTATCTCACCACTAGACAGTCCATCCAGCAATGGAGCCAACCAGTTCTGATCAAAATCCTCCACAAACCGTAACCAGCGCTCAATATTACCCAGCGCGAGACAGGAAGCGGCATCACTGGCAAACAACAAATGTTCACCGTCTACAGGTTTGCCATCCAACCACTGAGACGCACTCTGCGGGGCATTCGAGCAGGGCACATTATGCCATTTCGCCAAACCGCACAGCAGCGCATCATCAGAATAAACATGCTGCCATGAACAGTCACTGGCAGACATTTGCTCGCCCTCGCCCCAAAACCAGACGCTGTTCACCGTCAAACGGCCATCACGTTCACGCGACTGATTCAGTTCACTGCTAAACAGCAACATCTGAATCTCATTCATCAACGAACGCCAATATTTCTGATCGGCACCATGCGGCATGTAGTCATGAATATTATGACCAATAACATCCGACAAAGGCGTCGTGTTGACCGCGGCTGATTTGTCTAATCGCAAGTACCAGCGATTATTATTAAGCGCCTCAAGTTGCCAACCGTCATCTTTAAATTGATGATTGATATCCGCAACCCACTGCCGCGCTTCTTCTGCACTGATTTCAAGGTTTTCACCGCCCACCATCACAACACAATCACGATCAGCTCGCAGATGAACCGGATCAGCGCGCAACCAGATAGCATCTCGATCATCTCTGAAATTTTCTATGAAACCTTCGACTTTATCATCAGAAGCATCGGCCAAATGAGACAGCATCGCGATAGGCAGCTTGCTACTTTCATCCATCGAAAATAATCCTGCCATAGCAGTAATAACATTGTCAGCAGCCACAGCAGTACTGGCAGCTCGCGAGCAGAACCTATCCAATGCAGTGATGTTCAACGTAGAAAATGTTTGTTTATCAAGCGCAAAACGTTGTTCGCCGAGCAGTCCCGGCACCAACAAACTTAAATGTACAGCCATATTAATTGATTCTTGGTTTCAGCAAACAAAAACGTGAGATAAAAGCCTCTTTCTATAAGGTGAAAATTACGACGAAAACTTTTCATCTAACAAAACCTGCGATTCCTTAGCCATATCGTTCGCGCTGAGCACACTTAAAAATGGTTTAAATTCAGCACGCATTCCGTGACGAAGTCTTAGATAGAAAAATGCAAGTCGCTTGATATAACACAAGGCGATCACGATGAAAATTGCCATCATAACTTGAACTTGAATGAAGATCGGCGGCAAACGATCGATCAATTGTGCAAAAGAAAAGAAAAAAAGTACCAGCACCATCGCCAACATGATACCAAAAAAAACAACCGTATTTTCATGCTTCTGTTTTAGCGTATTGATGATCTCAAGTTTGCTTTGTGTTGAGATCGTTTCAGAAATATTCTCAGACATTTAAACTGCACACCCCATTTAGTTTATGTACCCCAGTAATTATTAATATTGTATGGCCATATTAAAAGAACACAGAGTCAATTCTAGCCCAACCCTATAATAAAAGATCAAACTGGTTTATTAAGCGACATGTATGACACTCTATCATCTAGAAATAAAATACGGTAGAATTCCGCACAGATTAATATCCCTAAAAACACCAAGCGACAAGGATGTCCATGGTTTTCAGCACTTTTAACTGTTCGCCTAAATATGATGCTGCTCACGCAACAGGTTTCACGCTGATTGAAATCCTGCTTGCAACCGCTCTATTGGCGGTTATTGTCGCGATTGGCACCCCTTCATTCAGTCATTTAATAAACAATTACAAACTACGCCAAGCCGCAGAAAGCATCGCTGATCACTTGCGTTATGCCAGAAGTGTCGCCATCAAACGCAATCAGCCCACCTACGTTTCGTTCTCCACAGATACTCAATCCAACTGGTGTTACAGTATCAGCACGCTATCATCCTGCGACTGCCAAAACACGAACATCAACAATAGTTGCCCTACATTTCAACAGGGTGAACGCTACACACAATATGTAGAGTCGAATCAATTCAAAGGCGTTAGCTTACGTCGGGTGCGCTTTGGCAACAGCTCAACAACTCGTTTCGACCCGGTTCGCGGCACTGCAAAATTTGGCAGCCTGGAACTCACTGCGGTCAATAAATCAGCCGTTGAAATTCGACTCAGTATCTTGGGACGGGTGCGCGTTTGTATAAATTCAACTCAATCTTCTTCATTTAGCAACTACCCCATATGCTAAAAGCAACACCAGCACAGGCGGGTTTTACGCTGACCGAAATAACGGTTGGCTTATTTATTGGCGCGATTATTCTATCCAGCACCCTCTATGTATTTTCATCTTTATCACACAGCGGTAATCAATCGCTAAGTCGGTCTCGCTTAAATCAAGATATCACGACACTTATCAATATAATCTCCAGCGACACCAGACGCGCAGGCTATTGGAACTGGACACCGGAATTAGCCATTCCATTAAAAAACAACCCATTCATGCAACAAGGATGGGACATTTCAATTGATCGTTACAGTGCCAAAGAAGCACAATCATCATGCATCACCTTTAGCTACGATTTAGACGGTGACACGCTACCTGGCGCAAAACGCGTTGAACAATTTGGCTATCGTTTACGCAACAAAACCATTGAGATGCGCACCGGTGGCAGTAGTTTTAATTGCCAAAGCGGCCGTTGGCAACGCATTACCCAAACCAGTATCGACGTAACTGAACTGTCCTTTTCACTTAACAGCTACCACATTAATGCTTCTCAGCTTGACCCTGAGCTTGTTTGTCAGACCAATGATCTTTGTCTGGAACGCAGATCGTTAGAAATTAGCATTATTGCCCATAACACAGGGTCCGCAGGCAATGACTTTCAACTACAAAAACTAATCCAGATTAAAAATGACAAAATCATCTGACTATCAACACAGGCAATACAATAAATGTGGATTTACAACATTACTATTCAGCCTGATTATATTATTCGCTGCAACCATGATGACACTAACAATCGCTCATACCAGCATTTACGAACAGCGTTTATCGGGAAATAACTATCGTTCAATCGAAGCATTTTTCAAAGCAGATGCTGGGCTAGAGTACATCATAAAATGGCTGTCCATTACTACACCCTCGTGGAATACAGGCAGCATCAACAACACAGAGACCTTACAGTTACAGCCAATGATGCCTGAACTAGCACCCTATAAAATTTCAATTCGATTACAACGTAACCTTAAATCACCCGAAATCGTTTACATTCAGTCAATCGTTACACATGACAACGACCCTAATTGGATAACGCAGGCTCAGCAAACCGTTGAAATAAAGAATAACAAAATCATAAAACTTGCCGGCACATGGCGCGATTTCTAACACGGGATGGGGAAGTAAAATTATGCCGAACGCAACGTGGCATGATGCTCATAGACGCGCTAATTTCATTGCTTATCATAAGCGTATCTTTAACAGCATTATTGAAGCTTCATTGGCAGGTCACACGGCAAAGCCTTGAAACTCAAATGCACAACATCGCATTAAACCTTGCACAAAAAAAATTAACAGAGATACACAATAATGCTGCTGTTAATTACGATTTGATCAACAGCAATAATGACAGCATTTCGCTCTCTTACGCAAAACGGCCGTTAGAATTCAAACGGCAATGGCAAGTACAAAACGTCAGTTCATTGGATTACAAGCTCATCACCGTAAGCATTAGATGGAAAACGCGTTTGTCATCAAGACAGCTCAGTCTGAAGACGATTATTGGTAAACCTTAAAGCTAATTTAACTTTCAGCACATATCCCAAGCCGCAGTAAACTGATACAATTTCTGCCTACATCCATCACCTCTCACAAGGCCATTATGCAGATTAAGTCCATTACAAAAGCACTTCTTATTACTATTTTTCTATTCGCGCTGCCAAGTATTACTACGGCTGGCAATATTATCAAAAGCCCGAATAATAGCCATGACTATGAAGCGTTCACTTTACCGAATAAATTAAAAGTAATCATCGTCTCCGACCCTGACGCAGACAAAGCTGCCGCTAGTCTGGATGTAAACGTTGGATATTTTAATGATCCAAAAGACCGCCAAGGCCTTGCGCACTTTCTCGAACACATGTTATTTCTCGGCACACAAAAATACCCTGACGCCAACTCCTACCGTGAATTCATTAACGCACACGGCGGCAGTGACAACGCTTTTACTGGTGCTGACCATACCAATTATTTTTTTGATATTGACAAAGACCACCTTGATGAAGCATTAGACCGTTTCTCACAGTTTTTCATCCATCCTTTATTTAATGAAGAATTCACCTCGCGCGAAGTCAATGCCGTCAACTCTGAATACAAATTAAAAATAAAAGATGATGGGCGACGCGAATGGGGTGTTTTCAAAGAAACCGCCAACAATGAACATCCCTTTACACAATTTTCAGTGGGCAACTTGCAAACACTACAAGCCAATGACACTCCCGCTCTGCGCAGTGCTTTAATTTCATTCCATAAAAAAAATTATTCTGCTAATCTAATGACACTTGCCGTTATCGGTAAAGAACCTCTCCCCGTTCTAAAAAAAATGGTACGTAAACACTTTTCAGCCATCAACAACAAAGATACAAAAAAACTAACCATAACGGAACCACTGCTAAAGCCTAATCAAAAGGGTGTCATTATTAATGTCACACCCATAAAAGACAATCACACTCTATCCTTATCCTTCTCCATGCCCTGGTCAGATAGCTACTATCTCGAAAAACCAACACTACTAATATCTCACCTTATTGGCCACGAAGGGAAGGGCAGCCTGCGCTCACTGCTAAAAGAGAAAGGCTGGATAAATGGCATTTCTACCGGCAATGGTATGGCAGCAGGCGATCAGATGTTTTACACGATTGATGTTGATATGACTGCAGAAGGCACTGGACATAGTGATGAAATTGTCGACTTCGTTTTTCAGTACATCAAGCTAGTCAAAAATAGTGGGCTGCAAGCTTGGGCGTTGGACGAGATTAGACGCATCAGTGACTTGGACTTTAATTTTCAAGAACCTTCCCCTCCCACCAGCGAAGCTATTAGCCTTGCCAGCAACCTACATAACTACCCTATGGAGCTGGTAATGCGCGGCCCCTTCGAAGTAAACAAATTCAACGAAGGCTTAACAAGAAAGATGCTGTCGTTAATGACTGCTGACAATATGCGCCTTTTTATCAGCGATCAGACACTCGAAACCAATCAAAATGAAAAATGGTATGGCACGCCCTACAGTGTTAATAAAATCAGCGCGAAACAACTGACACGCTGGAACAACGTAACCATTGATAGTGCTCTTAAACTTCCCACCAAGAACATTTTCATCCCTGATGACACCACTGTCAAAAAAGTTCATAACCCCAAGCAAGTACCAACACTCATAATTGATAAAAAATCACTTAATGTCTGGCACATGCAAGACCATGAATTCAAGGTGCCACGCGCCGACATTTACATTTCAATAGATACCAAGTCGGCCAAAAGCACAGCCATAGATGCAGTGCAGACATCATTGTACATAGCACTAGTGCGCGACAGCCTTGATGAGTTCAGTTACCCCGCCTTACTGGCAGGACTTTATTATTCAGTCAACCAAACAGCGAATGGTATTGGATTTTCAGTGAGTGGTTTCGATAACAAACAGCCCATATTAATCGACAAAATTCTAGACACACTGCTTAATTTAGAGATCCAAGAAGAACGCTTTCTTGTCATGAAAAAGCGCATGATAAAAAACTGGAAAAACACACGTCTCGATAGACCTTATCAACAAACCAGCCGTGCACTCAACAACATCCTTCATCACAACAGCCGTCGTCCTGAACTTTACCTCGACATTATCGGTAACATTTCAGTTAAATCTCTGAAAAAACATATCCCAAAACTATTAAATAATATTTACATTGAAATATTTGGTCACGGAAATATCACCGAAGAAGAAACTCAAACCTTATCTAAAAAACTCTCTGACAGATTATTTTCCATTGCTGGAAAAGGGCCCGCACTAAAAAGCAAAGCCACCCTGCTCGAGAACAATAAAACCTATCTCAACACACTCGACATCGACCACGAAGATTCATCCATCGTAGTTTTTTATCAAGGCGATCAAATCGACATCAACGATCAAGCCAAAGCACTAATGCTTAAGCAACTGATAAAAACATCATTTTTTAGCCAATTACGTACAGAGAAACAATTGGGCTATGTTGTGTATGTCGGCTACAACAGAGTCATGAGACTACCTGGATTACGCTTTGTCATACAATCACCCGAAACGGATCCAGCCGTTCTATTAAAGCATATTGAAACTTTTATCGACACGGAATACGATGCGATAGAAAAACTATCTGATGAAGCATTCGCGCAACAGAAACAAGGCTTACTAACTCTTCTAAAGAAAAAGGATAAACGCCTTAGTGAACGTAGCCACCGTTTCAATAGCTTGCTCAACTTAAAATATTACAAATTCGACCAACGTGAGAAAATCATCAAGATAATAAACAATCTAAATAAAGAAGAATTGCTAAGCTATTACAAACGATTCTTGCAATCAGGCGTCAGCCGTCAGCTTATCATCCAGTCCATAGGTAACAGCAAAAAAGATGCTGAAAAAATCAATGGTCGTCTTCAAATCAAGGACATAGAATCTTTCAAGCGCGACAGAGAATTCATGGAGTTATAACTGCACCAATTCACTAGAAATACAGGGGGGAGTGTCTTCACAAAAATCAATTCAACATTTTTTCTTGACGATTGAATCGATCTTGCAATAATTGTTCAACCTGCCTGGCACTATCGATTGTTTCAGATGCGTTCAAAATTGGCATATCTATCATTTTTGGCAGTAGCGAGGATTTTTTTTGAATTTTTTTCGGTTGATCTGATGGCACATCAGTAACTTCAAGCTCTTCATCATCCGGAAGATTGGCGCTGTATTTAATTTTTATTTTTTCACTGCTGCCTGCACCATTATCAGACTCTGAGTAGTGCCAAATGCCTTCATCATCCTGCCATTTAAAAACGGTAAGACTATTTTCGCTGTCAGGATCACCACCTTCATCACCACTGATACCGCTCATAAAATTTTTCAATGCTAAAAATCCTGGCACATTTATTTCAGGAACTTTAAGGTCACTCAATGACATCATCGGTTGCCCAAAACGATCTTTCAAAACAAATGGCATCACAACTGCGAGCAGAATAAGCACTATCAATGTTTTATAGAATAGTTTTTTCACGTTCTAAAAGCCCACTTTGAATCATTAATCAGTTCTGCTGATGCTATCGGCCAGAAACGTGTTAATTTCAGAGCATGAGTACTTATTGGAAGACTTACTTAGATTCCAACAACGACTGAACAGCTAATGCCGCACTGTTATTTGAATCCTGAGACAAGCTGTTATGTATATCGGTAAACCGATTAGAAAGGACTTTTGTGTTATCTGAATTAGTCAAATACGTCAACAATGATTGCGATAAATTATCAGCCGTTGCCTCTGCCTGGATAAATTCAGGCACGATCTTTTCTCCCGACAATAAATTTGGCAACGAAAGATAGTCCACTTTAACCATATGACGAAGAATCTGATATGTAAACTCTGAAACACGATACGCAACAACCATGGGTTTCTTTAACAACAGCGCTTCAAGTGTTGCTGTGCCACTGGCAAGCAACACCACATTCGCTGCAGTCATGACTTCTCTGGAACGACCATCGATCAACTTTATATTCAAGCTGGAAGCCTGTTCCTGCAATATAGTCTCAAAGAACAAACGTGTCTTTTCTGTTGCAAACGGCGCAACAAAAACTAATGACGGAATCTGATGTTGGCATTGTAGTGCCGCCTGAATAAAACAGCTTGATAACTTTTTCAACTCCGTCATTCTACTGCCCGGCAACAGCGCTACGACTTGTGCAGTTTCATCTATACCCAGAGACTCTCTTGCCTGCAAGCAATTCGGCTCAAGTGGGATCATGTCTGCCAGCGGATGACCTACAAAATGGACTGGGATGTTTTGCTTTTTATAGAAATCCGCTTCAAAAGGAAACAGCGTTAACATTAAATCCACTGCTCTTTTAATTTTTTTCAGACGCCGGCGACGCCACGCCCAAACCGAGGGGCTGACATAATGCACAGTTCGAATATTATTTTTCTTAAGCTGTAACTCAAGATCAAGATTGAATTCTGGCGCATCAATGCCAATAAAAATATCGGGTGGATGACTGATAAAATATGCTATTAAATCACTACGCATACGACGCAACTCAAAGTAGCGCCCGAGGACTTCTACCAAGCCCATCACTGAAAGACGTTCCATCGGGTAGCGTGACTGACAGCCAGCCTCAATCATCTTCGGGCCTGCTATACCAACAAACTCAGCATCTGGGTAATACTTTTTGAGCGCAGTTATTAAGCCAGCACCAAGCAGGTCACCTGATATTTCACCTGCGACGATGCCGACACGAAGCATAAAATTTGAATTGAATTTATCTGATGATGCCGCGCGACGAGTTCTCGATAAATGCGAGAAAATTCGCCACTTCAGGGCATTGCTGGGCAGAGTATTTCATCTCCGCCAGCGCATCTTGCAAGGAAAGCCCAGACTTATAGAGCAGTTTATACGCCCGTCGCAATTCACGAATGGTTGCAGAGCTGTATTCATTTCGTTTTAAACCTTCAGTATTTAAACCATAAGGTTTCGCCATATGCCCTGACACTAACACATAAGGCGGAACATCTTTAGGGATCACGCTACCCATGGCAGTGAAGCAATATGCACCTATTGCACAGAATTGATGGACAAGTGTAAAGCCGCCTAAAATAGCATGATTATCAACCGTCACATGTCCGGCCAGTGATGCGTTATTAGAAAAGATTGTGTGATTTCCAACTTGACAATCATGAGCGATATGCACCGCCGTCATTATCCAGTTATCGTTACCAATGCGGGTTATTCCACCACCCTGGACAGTGCCACGGTTAACTGTCGAGTATTCTCTGAAGAGGTTGCGGTCACCGATTTCAAGTCGAGTTTCTTCGCCTGAGAATTTTTTGTCTTGAGGTTCTTCGCCAATAGAGGAAAATTGAAAAACTTTATTTCCGCGGCCAAGGCTTGTCGGCCCTTTAATAACGGCATGTGGCCCAACCCAGCAACCTTCACCGAGTTCCACATCAGCACCTATCCAAGCATAAGCTTCAACAATTACGTCTTTGCCAATTTTCGCACTTGAATCAACAACAGCGCGGGAATCAACAACAGCGCGAGAATCTATCAACCTTCAATTTCCTTGGATGCGCACATGATATCCGCACTGGCCACAACTGCGCCATCAACCGTAGCTTCAGCCTTGAATTTCCAAATATTTCGCACGTTACGCTTCAACTCTACCTTGAGCATCAACTGATCACCCGGACTGACAGGCTGTTTAAAACGCGCTGAATCAATCCCGACAAAGTAATAAAGCGAGTTCTCATCCGGCCTAGACTCACTACTCTTAAATGCAAGAATGCCGGTTGCTTGCGCCAATGCTTCGAGTATTAATACGCCAGGCATAATAGGCTTTACTGGAAAATGCCCTACAAAATAAGGCTCATTTATCGACACATTTTTCAAGGCCAACAACGACTCGCCCGGCGTATATTCCAGCACCCGGTCAATCATCAAAAAAGGATAGCGATGAGGCAGATGCTTCATCACTTCACTAACATCCATTGTGCTCAAACCGTCTTCTGTTGTACCTGTATTCTGCATTACGTGTAACTCAATTTTATTAATTTTATGTAAATTATTTTTTATTGTTAACGATGCCTTCAAGTCTGCGCAAGCGCTGAGCATAGTCTTCCAGTTTTTTAATTCGTACCGTATTTTTTCGCCATTGCCTATTTTCTTCAGCCGGGATACCAGAAGAGTAGGTCCCCGATTTTTCAATTGAATTTATAACAAAGCTCATGGCTGTAATCTGCACCTTATCAACTATATTCAGATGTCCAGCAATTCCAACGCAACCGCCAATGGCACAATGTTTACCAATAACCGTGCTGCCTGCGATAGCAGTGCACGCGACAATCGCCGTATGTGCGCCAATATGAACATTGTGCGCTATCTGAATCTGGTTATCCAGTTTGACCCCTTCTTCGATGACGGTATTGCCCAGCGCACCACGATCCACCGTAGTATTTGCACCTATTTCAACATCATCGCCTATTTCTACAGCCCCTATTTGCGGGATCTTTAGCCAGGCACCTGCATCATTTGCAAAACCAAAACCATCTGCACCAAGCACCACTCCTGGATGCAAAATAGCTCGCTCACCGATTACCGTCCCAGCTCTAACAACAACATTCGCTACCAAACGACTGTCAGAGCCAACACTGCAATCATCTTCAATCACGCAGCCCGGCCCAATATATACATTTTCCGCAATCGTGCTATTCGCTCCAATATAACATTGGGCAGACACCATTGCGCTGTTAGCAACGCTGCAGCTGCTATCAACAACGGCTGAGGGATGAACACCCTGAGCTGTATTACTGCTCCCGTAGAGAAGCTGTGCAACGCGGGCATAGGTAACGTAAGGATCATCAACAACCCAGGCATTACCTTTACAACTTGGCAGATCAGAATTTCTGATTATTACTATGGATGCGTTGGTATTCGGCAGGAATTTCCGATATGCGCTATTGGATAGAAATGTAATATCACCCTGCCCTGCTAATTGCAGGGTAGCCACGGTAGCAACCTGACAATCGCCATCACCGTGAAATTCGCCGCCAAATTTTTCTACTAGTTCCTTGAGACGATACGCCACGTCAATTTATCCCAAGTATTATTCAGAATCAACGGCTACTTAGCCGTCACTTTTTTTTGCAGCTCTTTTAAAACTTCATCAGTGATATCCAGCTTAGGGTTAGAATATGCAATGGCTTCAAAAAATATAATGTCATAACCACCTGCATCCCCCATATTTCTTATCACATCACCAATCACAGCTTGCAAACTACCAATCACGTCATTTCTACGCATTGTAAAATCTTGGCGCATGTCATCCTGTTTACGACGTAAATCACGCTGACGGCTAAGCACATCAAGGCCAACTTTTTTACGTTCGCCTTCACTCATGATTGCGCCATCACGAGCTAATTTACCCTGTAAGTTTTCAAGCTCTTTTTGTATCGCCGCCAAGTCATTCTGGCGACCAGAAAACTCTTTATTCAGTAATTCAGTTTCAGCACGAGCCTGTGGTGCTTCTTCAAGCAATCGCGCAGCATTAACAATGCCAATTTTCAATTCTGCCATACTCACTGTTGGCAGCAACAAAGCAAACCCTAACAATGTAATTAATAGATAATTTGTTTTCTTCACTGTAATACCTCGCCTGCTCTATATTAATTAATCGGTAATTTTAAAATGAGAACGCACCCAGTGTAAATTGGAATCGTTCAAGGCTATCAGTATCTTTCTCGTTCAATGGCCAGGAATAACTAAATGTCAGCGGCGCAATCGGAGTCATCCAAATTGCAGATAAGCCAGTGGAATAACGTAGCTCACTTTCTTTAAATGAATTCACCGAAGCAAATACATTCCCCGCATCAACAAAAGCACTCATTCTAAATGACGACCCTGTCTCAATAAATGGCAGAGGGAAAATTATTTCTGAGGAAGCAGTCGCCTTAAATGCTCCCCCTATTGCACGGTTATTCTCTCGAGGACCCAATGTGTTTCTACGGAAGCCTCTTACAGACTGACTACCACCTCCATAATAATGTTCGAAAAAAGGCAATTCAGTGGTATCACCATAACTGTCCCCGAAACCAAAACTTGCCTTAGCTGTCATTGTAAACGTTTCGCCTAATGGAATGTATCGTAACCCCCGCAAAGCGAGCTTGTAATACTTCAAGCCACTAAATGGCATGGTGACTTTTGCATTGGCATTCATATACAAACCACGATCAGCAAAGATAGCGCGATTTCGAGTATCATGCGACCAGCCACCAGAAAGACTAAGTATATCAAACTCATTTCCATTGTTAGCGATAAAATCTAAATAGGAAGGTGGTGTAAACGTCGTGGTATTAATGCTGGTGGTTTCAGCACCCACCGCAAGGTTCGCTGTAACAAACTCTTCCAGGGGAAAGCCATAATTAATGCTCGCACCATAAACGTCAGTGGTGTAGTCACCAACATTCGCACGACCCGCATCGGTTTTCTTAAAATAACCTTTAAAACCTCGGCTTACTCCATCCATTGTATAATACGGGTCAGTATAGGAAAAGCTGTATACCGTATTGATAGAACTGTTATTCACATTCGCAGACATACGGTTACCCGTACCCAGAAAATTGTTCTGACTAATGCTTGCGTTAATCAACAAACCTTGAGTTTGTGCATAACCAAGGCCTGCTGTCAGCGTTCCTGATGGTTTTTCTTTGACGCTAATGTTGACATCAACCTGATCATCTTTACCTGGGACTATCGGTGTTTCAACGTTAATATCTTCCAGATAACCCAATCTGTTTAAACGCAACTTCGATAAATTAATTTTTTCAGTTGAAATCCAGCCACCCTCAAGCTGACGAACCTCTCGTCGCACCACGTCATCATGCGTCTTTAAATTACCTGAAATATTAACGCGCCGCACGTAAACTCGCTTGCCAGGGTCAACAACAATCATTAAGTCAACACGTTTATTCTCGCTGTCGATCTTCGGTACCGCATTAACATTTGCAAAAGCAAAACCCTCTTCACCCAAACGCTTGCTAATGACACTGGTACTCATAGAAAGCTTGCTGCGTGAAAATACATCACCTGTTCCCACAGATACTAGCGACCTAAGCTCTTCTTCTGGAACAATGAGATCACCCGCCAATGATACTTTACCAATAGTAAACTGATTACCCTCATCAATATTTATAGTAATGTAAACATCCGTTTTATCAGGCGTGATCGAAACCTGCGTCGACTCGATAGCAAATTCTATATAACCCGTATCAAGATAATGTGAGCGCAGTGTTTCTATATCTGCTGCAAGTTTAAACTTTGAATATTGATCATCATCAGAAAACCATGAAGCCGATGATGTCAATTGCAACATCTCCAATAAATCCTCTTCACTGTAAACCTTATTTCCAACAATATTGATTTGTCTAATTGTACTTACATCGCCTTCAACGATATCAATAAAAATATCAACACGATTATCTTCAAGCGGGACAACTTTGGACGTGATTTTTACAGCATACTTTCCTTGGCTGAAATATTGACGTTCCAACTCGATCTCAACTTTTTCAAGCGCTGAGCGATTAAAAACACGCCCTTCAGCCAAGCCAATGTCTTTTAACGCAGAAACTAACTGCTCAGTTTCAATATCTTCGTTACCAGATATCTTCAATGCAGCAATGGAGACACGCTCTTTTACTATGACAGTAAGCACACCATCTTCTTCAGACAATGAAATATCATCGAAAAAACCGGTTTTAAACAGTGCACGCAGTGCTTTTGCTGACAGATCTTCATCCATCGCATCGCCAACTTCCAGGGGAAGATAATTAAGTACTGTACCCGTTGCGATCCTGTTTAGACCCTCAACTTTTATATCTCTAATAACGAAAGACTCTACCGCCTCTACACTCATCGCAACTGTCATTAACAGCATTGTAAACAGAACTACTCTCAGCCTCACACCCAATATCCTTCGACGTCTAGTACAAATTATTTCACTGAAATTTACTGGCTAAAAATTCGCGTTAAATCATTATAAAATGCCAGTACCATCAGCCCCAGCAAAAACGCAATACCAATTCGTTGACCCAGAGCCTGTGTCTGTTCAGACACAGGACTTCCTTTAATCATTTCAACCAGATAATACATTAGATGACCACCATCCAGAACTGGTATTGGCAATAAATTAAGTATGCCAAGACTGATGCTAATAATAGCCAAATAACTTATGAATGCAGTAATACCTATTCCGGCAGAATAACCTGCATATTGAGCAATACTGATAGGACCACTTATATTACTCGCTGATATTTCACCCGTCACCATTCTCACCAACATGCTTATCGTCATGCCGGTCATTTTCCATGTTTTATTTGTGGCTTCTAATAAAGCCTGCAGCGGCCCATAACTAACAGTGACATTTAACTCATCTAAAATATTTTCGGGCATATGCACTGATGCACCTATGCGTCCAATATCACCCGATTCCAACACCACTCGATGCGGCCTAATGACAAGTTTTTTACTCACGCCTTCACGCTCAATCAATACATCGAGATCTTTATCTGGACTAGCGCGTACAATTTCAACCCAACGCTGCCAACTCTCAACAGCTTGACCATCAACCGTCACAATACGATCATATTTTTCAATACCAGCATTTGCAGCAGCAGCGCCACTCACCAATTGGCCTATAACAGGTTCAATAAGTGGCCGAAAAGGTTGAAAGCCAATGGCGCCGAGCAATTCATCTCGCTGCAAAACTCCTTTCATCCCAGAAAAATCCAGCTGGCGCGTCTGCTCAGCATCAACATTGTTTCTAACCTCAACGGCGACATTCTTCTGTGTCATACTGTTATCCAATAATTGCAGCATCACACTATTCCATGTCGGCGTATTTTCCCCATCAATACTGACAATGTAATCACCACTCTGAAATCCGCCTGCCGCAGCAATAGTCTGCGGCTCAACGTCACCCACAATTGGCCTTAACCCATCAATACCCACCAAGAAAATCACCCAATAGGCAAAAATAGCAAACAGGAAATTAAAAATGGGCCCCGCAGCAACAACTGAAATACGTGCAAACAATGATTTTCTATTAAAGGCTCGATCTAACTCATGCTCATCAACCGGACCTTCGCGCTCATCGAGCATCTGAACATAACCACCCAGAGGGATAGCCGCTATGACATATTCTGTTTCATCATTCTTGCGACAGCCGCGCCAAATAGGTTTGCCAAAGCCAACAGAAAAACGCAGCACTTTGACACCAAATCGTCGTGCCACCCAAAAATGTCCAAATTCATGAACCGTCACCAGTACACCGATGGCAACAATAAAGAAAAATATTGCGCTTATAACCTGCATTAAGAATCCAATCCGCCACTCATGTTATTACTCTTGCCATTGATAAGGTCATTGCTGAGGTCATCGACATAGCGAGTAGCCACCTGCCGCGAAGCAGCATCAACAGACATAATAATCTCCATGGAATCTGCAGGCTGTTGCGGAATCTCATTCTGTGTTTTTTCAATCACTTCGGCAATAGCGGTAAATCGAATACGCTTTGCAAGAAATGCTTCAACGGCAACTTCATTGGCAGCATTTAACACTGTCGCCGCTGTGCCACCTGTTTCTGCTGCACGGTATGCTAAACGTAAACACGGGAAACGATCCAGATCCGGTTTTTCGAAATCAAGGCGCGCAATATCAAATAAATCTAATGCCGCAGCACCCGATGTCATGCGTTCCGGCCAAGCCATGGCATGGGCGATAGGGACACGCATATCAGCACATCCAAGCTGCGCAAGTACAGAGCCATCATCGTAATCAACCATGGAATGAATAATACTTTGAGGATGTAAAACCACCTCTACATTTTCTGGTCGGGTATTAAACAACCAACAGGCTTCAATCAATTCCAGCCCCTTGTTAATCATCGTCGCTGAGTCCACCGAAATCTTGCGCCCCATACTCCAATTGGGATGAGCACAAGCCTGCTCAGGTGACACCGCTTCAAGCTCATTAAGCGGCATAGTACGGAACGGCCCACCGGATGCGGTCAATAAAACCCGCCGCACACCCACCTTTGACAAACCTTTTTCATAGTCCTGCGGTAAACACTGGAAAATAGCATTATGCTCACTGTCAATCGGCAACAACTGTGCACCATTGTCTCGAACTTCATCCATAAACAACTGACCAGACATAACCAACGCTTCTTTGTTGGCCAGCAAAATACGCTTACCAGCTTTAGCAGCAGCTCGCGCCGACTGTAATCCTGCTGCACCTACAATGGCCGCCATCACATAATCGACCTCTGGCAAGGCTGCGATAATATCTAAGCCCTTTATTCCACCGAGCACCTTAATTTTTATATCTGTATCACTTAACAATTTCCGCAACTGCTCAGCTGCAACTTCATCTGCCATCACTGCATAAGCAGGCTGCCATTCTTTACACAGAGACAACATTGCTTCAACATCACGATTTGCAGACAGGGCGACAACTTGATAACGCTCTTGGTGCAACGCCAACACTTGTAAAGTGCTCGTGCCAATAGAACCGGTTGCACCTAATATGGAAACACCAATCATGATTGAATTCCGAGCAGTATCATTCCCAATGTGAAAATCGGCGCAGCGGCAGTCAAACTGTCTATTCGATCAAGTACGCCACCATGGCCAGGCAACAACTTGCTGCTGTCTTTGACACCCGCTTGACGTTTAAAAAGACTCTCAAATAAATCGCCCACCACAGAAAAAATTACCGTAAACAAACACAGCAGTACAAACATAACTTGAGGTTTTAAATCACTGTACCAATAAGCAGCTGCTGCAATCGCTAAAACAACCGCTATCAACATCGCGCCAGCAAAACCTTCCCATGTTTTTCCCGGGCTGACCACAACAGCCAGTTTGTTTTTTCCCCAGGCACGTCCGGCGAAATATGCACCGCTATCTGCACCCCAAATCAACACCATCAGGAACAGCAAAAACCACTCTCCCTGCTGCAGACTTCCGTGGATATACAGCAATGCCAGCCACGTCGGCAGCAGCAACAAAACACCAATAAAACCACTGATAACAGGTGATATGTGCCAAGCCTTAATGTTCATTTGTGTCGCATTGGCGTAGCAGAGAAATAATAATGCGCACAACCAAAACAATGCAGAAACAATCAAAAGATTTTCTAGCAAGCTCGGATTAGCCAATAATTCAAATGAGAAGTACAACAAAAATACTGTAGCAAGCAGGTACAAAGATTTTAAAAGCGCTGAGGATAAACGCATTAACCCTGCCCATTCCCATGCGCCCGCCGCCACTAAAACGGCTAGCAATACGCCAAGGCCTTGTGTGTCAACATTGAAAATTGCGCCCAGAAAAAGAACTATCAGGATGATCGCCGTAATCAAGCGCTGCTTAAGCATCCTTTGCTTGCCCTACCTGCTCACTAGTACGCCCGTAGCGGCGCTCTCTGTGAGTAAACGATGTTAACGCTAGATCAAATTCTGCGTCATTGAAATCTGGCCACAAGGTATCTGTAAAATACATTTCTGCATATGCAAGCTGCCACAAAATAAAATTACTGACACGCTGCTCACCGCCAGTACGAATAAATAAATCAGGAACAGGAAGGCCATGCATAGACAATTTTGATTCAAGCAGATCTTCATCAATTTGATCTGCTTTTAACTCACTGCGCTCAATACTTTGCGCAATGGATTGAGCAGCCTGAGTGATATCCCAGCGACCACCGTAATTTACAGCTATGACCAGTGACAATCCGGTATTATGCGCAGTTTTTTGCTCCGCGGTTTCAATACTGTCCAACAGTTTTGCACCAAAGACACTGCGATCACCGATGATTTTAAGTCGCACATTGTTTTCATCAAGCTTAATGACTTCTCGATTCAAAGCACTGCTCAATAGGTCCAGCAGCAAGCTAACTTCCTTTTTAGGACGACGCCAATTCTCACTGCTGAAAGCGAAAAGCGTCAGCACATCAATGCCTTTTTTAGCGCACGCGCGCACTACACCGCGAACAGTCTCCACACCCGCTTTGTGCCCCATAAAACGCGGCATAAAACGTTTTTTTGCCCAACGTCCATTGCCATCCATAATAATCGCCACATGCTTCGGTAGCGTGCTGGACGTTAATTCAGTAGGCGTTGTTTCTTGAGTTGTGGGCATTATCTATCACTTGGGTTATGACAACATGCCTTTGGCAATTTACTTTTGGCGACATGCCAAAAAGACATCGTGACAAAAGCAAACATGTGTGCCAGTGGAATGGCGGAGTAAAAATCTATACCGAATTAGATTTCCATCAAATCTTTTTCTTTACCTTCTAACAGTTTTTCAACTTCAGCCACATACTTGTCGGTTAGCTTCTGAATGGCTTCCTGTGCTCCACGATCGTCATCTTCAGTAATTTCTTTTTCTTTAAGTAACTCTTTGAAATCACCATTGGCATCACGACGAATATTTCTGATCGCGACACGAGCAGCTTCTGCTTCACTGCGTACGACACGTATCATGTCACGACGTCGCTCTTCAGTCAGCGGTGGCAAATTAACGCGGATCACTGTGCCTGATGTAGAGGGGTTCAAACCAAGGTCAGATGTCATGATGGCCTTTTCAACCACCGGCACCATCGGTTTTTCCCAAGGTGTTACCGTTAAAGTACGTGCATCACCAACAGAAACATTGGCCACCTGATTCAACGGCATTTCACTGCC
>Ga0316204_10003032_pt1 | contig 35293 bp, 38 predicted proteins | sample 6monrhotite_MG_2_FD_205661 | JGI IMG/M metagenome (GOLD analysis project Ga0316204, IMG submission 205661) | Microbial mat bacterial communities from mineral coupon in-situ incubated in ocean water Damariscotta River, Maine, United States -... | ecosystem: Environmental > Aquatic > Marine >... | reverse complement strand
GATGCACGGCCCAGTCCAGATAAGCCGCCAGGGCGGAGGACGGGGACAGGCCACCGGTCAACCGCGCCTCGTTGGCGTGCAGAAAGTGGTCAATGGGGAAAACATGGTTCGGTCTTGCCGACGGGTTCGTCATTGCCTATCTCCGTAGTCGCATCCGGTGTATCCGGCGCGGGTGACACCCATCCGCAAGATACCACATTTGCCTGCGGCAACGCCATGGTTCCGCCAACCAGGGCGTGCTATTCCAGAACCTCCATTACGCGAATGAGGGCTATTCTTTAATCGCTCCTCCGGACAAAGCCGTCGCGGCTTCTGTATTCTGCTCCAGCAGTTTGGAGAATTCCGCTTGGTACGCCTCTGCCGCCGTCTGCGCGAAATCGGACTGCAAACTAACCATATCCTGCCCGTTCCTGCATTGAGACAGTGTCTGAAGCGCCTCGATATCGGCTTGAAAGCGCTCGCCGGCAAAGCGCATCAGTTCCTGATTGATGGTTAAAGCATTGGTCATAAGCGTTTGGCTCGCCTGAACGTAAGCCTCGATCATACCGCTATTGAGGCTCGCCATTCCCGCGAATGGCATGGCAACGCCGGTACCTTGCTTGTTTGTCGCCTTATCTGCTTGCTTCGTCATCCTTTTCTTCCTCCTTCGGTTCGGGTGGTTCGATCTTCACCCATTTTCGTCAAAATTTTCGGCCGATAAGCAGCCCGATCTGAGAGCCGACACCACATCTGGCAGGACGCCGAAGTACGTGGCGATCATCGTGTCGGACATGCCAAGATCGACAAGCGCCGCGAATTCCGCCTTGGAAACAGGCCATCTGGAGCAATCGACGAAACCGGTTCTGACGTTCTGGTCGATCCCCGGTCGCCCGAGGTTTAAAGAAATCTTCCCCATGAAATCCTCCATTACTACAAAGTCAAGCTCTCCCGACGCTCCTTCGTTCCGTCGCCCCGAGGGACGGCGAACCCGAGGGTGACCGTCACTGACGTCGGCAACACCTCCACTCTCCGCGACGACCCGCATCGCTCACTGATGGCCTTGGGTGCGATAAATGGCCAGACGCACGTCGCTCTCATCCAGGTTATCGGTGGCCATCAACTGCCGAACGATGGCATCGTGCATGGCCTCTTCAAGAAACGATCCATCACTTACCTTTGCCCCGGAGACGTGGGCCAGTGCTTTCACCCGCCTCAGGATACGAGGCAACGGAAACGTCGCATTTTTCTGAATCAAATCTCTAACCATGGTAAATCCTCCACAGAATTTATTTGGTCCCCAATATAGAAGGTTCTGTCTTTTCAATTCTCCTGTCAGTCTCCAGAGTCATTGGTTATGCTCCCCCCGGTGAGGCAAAAACGAGGCGCGGCGTTTGCGGGTGACAACGTTGTTTTTTGAGAATACTCTTCTCAATTTTCAATGCATCGGCGGCCAAGATCACCGTTATGATGGACATACAGTATTATGATGGATATAGAGACCCCCCACACACACTCGCCATGCCTGTGCCCGGCGAGGGAAAAATTAGGAACTCATCAGTAGCAATTATATCCATATGAGCGGATAGTTTGCGAAGAGTCAAATTAATTAGCTAGTAGCAACTACACAAATGACCGATCGACGCCCAGAAATGCAGAAGAACCTTGCCGGCCTCATCGAGAACGTGGCCCGGATCATTCAAATACGTGCGCATGTGCATGGGATTCATCCCGTACAATGGTCCGCTTTACGTTATTTTTCCAGGGCAGGCGAAAAGGCGCGGACCGTCAACGGCCTGGCGCGCTATCAAGGAACAACGGTGGCACCGGCGTCACGCACCATCATGGCGCTGATTAACAAATCCTATCTGAAAGCGACGGTTGATCCCCAGGACCGGCGCAGCAAGATCATAAAACTCACCCCGCAAGGACGGAGAATTCTCAAGCGCGACCCGTTGCAGGAGATCGAGGCGGCGATGGCCCGTCTTAAGGTAAAGGATCAGGCCGCGCTCTCGAAGCTGCTGGAGAAGGTGTTGTTCTCCCTTCAGGAATCGGCCGATCCGGAAGAGGAATAACCCCGTCCGGCCCGGATTAATCCTTGCGCAGCAGACGGTCAATGGCGGCCAGCATCTCTTCATTCTCGAAAGGCTTGAACAAGATCTCGGCGGCGCCGTGCAACTTGGCCAGGGTCTCCGTGATTTCGATGGAAGCCTTTGGGCCGCCGCCGGTAATCATGATCACCGGCATCTCGTCAAGGTGCTTCTTGACCCCATTGAGAAGGGTCAGGCCATTCCGTCCGGGAAGCCAGACATCGAAGATGCCCAGATCGTATGAACCTTCCATCAGCAAACGCTCGCCCTCGTTTCCATCCGCCGCCTCGGTCACATCGTGGCCATAGTGCTCCAGCATTTCGCGCAGGGACGAGCGCAGGATTTCAGCATCCTCTATCAGAAGAATCCGCGCCATCGTTTATCTCTCCATACCGTTTAAAGATTCATTCGCCACTATTGGCACATAAACGTCTACCGTGCTACCAACGCCGACCTCACTATCGATAAGAATGGTGCCTCCCCATCCGCGTACGATGCCGTAGGCGATTGACAATCCGAGCCCGGTCCCGCCACCAACGTCCTTGGTCGTATAGAACGGCTCGAGAGAACGCTGCCTGACTTCGGCAGTCATGCCGCTTCCCCTGTCTGCGACCGAAAGAACGAAACAGGGACCGGGCGCAATCTGCAAAGACTCTCCCTTCTCGGCATCCACATCGACCGACCTCAATGATATCGTGATCTCGCCTCCATTGCCCATCGCGTCGGAGGCATTGGTCAGCAGATTTGTCATCACTTGGGCGACTTCGGTGGAACGGGCCGCCGTCAGGCCATCGTGATCGGCGATATCACAGGTGACGTCAATGGTCTTCGGCAAAAGATTGCTAACCATTTCCATTCCCTGACGGACCGCCATTGTCAACTTTTCTTGCCTCTTCCCGCTCTGCTTGCCGCTTTGCCGCGAAAACGCAAGCACGCCGTGCACGATATCCCGGGCGTTTCTGGCGGCATGGGAAATCCGGTTCAGTTTTCGTCTATCCGAGGAATCCCCGGGCAGCGACCATAGTTCCGGTGAGGCATCCATGACAATGGGCTGCAAGAGGTTATTCAGTTCGTGGGATATCCCGCCGGCCAATTGCCCGAGAGCCTCTAAATTCTGATGGTGCTGCCGGTTGGCGTCGCGTAGCCGCTGCCTGGTTACGTCCTCGACCACGGAAAAGAATCCGCGAACCGCCCCGTCCTCTCCCCGGTCGGGAATGTATGAGGCATGAATATAGCGCTCTCCCGCATGCCTGAACGAGAGCATGGCGTCATATGTGACGGTTTCCCCGGCCAGCGCCGCCTCGATGTACGGTTTAGCGACGGTGTACGCCTTGGCGCCCATCATCTTCCGGACATTATGCCGCTGTATCACATCACGGGTTTCCCCGTACCAATCCTCACAGGCCTTGTTGTTGAAACGGAAACGCTGCTTCGTATTGACATACGAGATCATGATAGGCAGAGAATCCATCAGCAGGCTAAGATGAGCTTCACTTTCGCGCCGGGCCTGTTCGGCCTGACTTGTCTCCGTGACATCGGTGGTGACCGAAATGAAGCCGACAACTTTTCCTTTCCCGTCGCGTTTGTAGTCCCAGTTGACTCCGACGTCGATTGTGCGGCCCTTCCTGGTGACAATCTGGACACGACAGGCGCGCGGACCAGGCCGCGCCGCGGCGACGCCGGCGATATCGGCCATAACCTTGTCACCGACTTCCTTTGGCATTAATTCCGCGACACTCATTCTTTTCAGTTGACGGGCGGTGTAACCGACCATCTTACAGAAAGCCCGGCTGCAAAACAGAACCTTTCCGAAGGTGTCGATCTCCGTAATGCCATGCGGCGAGGTCTCGACAAGCGTGCGGTACTGCAACTCTTTTTCCTGTAGTTCCCTGGTCCTCACTTCGACCCGAGTCTCCAGATCGCCATGCGCGTTTCGCAGTGATTGCTCGACTTTAAGGCGTTCGGTTATGTCCCTTTCGGTGGTTGCGATGGCGTAAATCTTGCCTTGATCATCGCTCAGCGCGGTTGTCGTTATTTCCACGTCGAGAATCCGCCCATCCTTGGTCAGGCGTCTGGTGGCCAGGGTTTCACCGGTTCCGGCCGATGCCAACCGTTTGATGTCGTTCCGCACCTTCTTTCGCTCGCCGACGGGAACGATCTCCCGAATGTTCATGCCGACAGCCTCGGCGTTCTTGTAGCCGTACATTTTCTCGGCCCCAAGGTTCCACTCCAGAATTTTCCCCTTCAGAGTCAGCAAGGTGATCGCGTCGTTGGAATCCCTCACGATCACCGCCAGACGCGTCGCCTCGATTTCAGCATTCTTGACGCCGCTTATTTCGACGAAGGTGATCACCACCCCCTCAATCCTGTTGTCCTCGGTCCGGTAGGGAAGGATGCGGCGAACGAACCAGGAGCCGTCGTCAGACAAAATCTCTTTCTCAAGCGGCGTCAACCGGGCCAACACCTTGGCGGCATCGGACAACAGGTCGGCGTCCATGAACTTCTTGGTGAAGTCGGAAAGCTTCCGTCCGCTATCGGTGGCCCGGAAGTTGAATAACAACTGCGCCGCCGGAGTGAAGCTCCTTATCCGCATTTCGGTGCTGAGAAAGATGGTCGCGATGTCGGTGTTGGCAAGCAGGTTGGCGATGTCGTCGCGGCTGACTTCGAGCTGTCGAATTTTTTCGTTGAGTTCCACATTAACCGTGTTGAGTTCCTCGTTGAGGGACTGCATCTCCTCTTTGGAGGTCTCCAGTTCCTCGTTCGAGGATTGCAGTTCCTCGTTCATCGACATGGCTTCTTCGTTGGACGCCTTCAGTTCCTCGTTAGCGGTCTCCATTTCCTCTATGGTGCTTTGCAAGTCTTCGCGGGTCGACTGTAGCTCCCTTTCCAGTTCGTTGACGACCGTGCCTTCGCCGTCGGGGGCCTTGCGCCGTTTTGCCTTGCGCGGCGGCGGCGGCTTGCTCTCGGAGAAAGCGACCAGAAACAATCCATCGGCTTCCCTCGGCTCGCTGATCGGGCTCACGGTTACGGATGCTTCAAAATAGTCTTCGCCGCTCTTGATCTGGATGGACTCAAGAGTTTCGGCCTCGCCCGTGCGAACCACCCTTTGTATCAGGCCGCGCAGCTTCGTCTTCAGGCCGTCGCGGGCCATGGCGACGACGTCGAGACGCGGTTCTCCGGACGGCAGTTTAAGGTAGCGATCGGTCGGCCCGAACAGGTAGAGGGACTCCCCGTCACGGTTGATCAGCACCGAGGCAGGCGCATAGACCTCCGACAGCAGGCGGTGGGTGAGATCGGCATAGGCGGTGCGCCGAGGCTGGGTCTGCGTCGGCCGGAGCGCCGGATGACTCTTATCTTCACCCGTGGCCACCAGCGGAAAATTCACTTGCTGATGGCTGGCATGGAGGCGACGCTGGAATATCTTCGCCTTCTTGTCCGTCACCGAGAACAGGTTGCTTTGCCGACCGACGGTTTCCGATGTGCCGAGGAACAGGTAGCCGTCTTCGATCAGAGTGTAATGGAACAGCGTGATGATCTTCCTCTGTAGCTCCGGTTCTATGTAGATCAGGAGATTGCGGCAACTGACCATATCCAGCTTCGAGAACGGCGGATCGGAGATCAGGTTCTGTTCGGCGAAGGCGATACATTCGCGGAGTTGCTTGACGGCCCGGAAGGTATCGCCGTCCTTAACGAAGAACCGGCTTAGACGTTTTGGCGAGATGTCGGCGGCGATGCTCTCGGGAAAGATGCCGTTGCGGGCGACCTCAAGGGCATCGGTGTCGAGGTCGGTGGCGAAAATCTGCACATTAATATTCTTGTGTTTTGCCGACAGATGCTCGATGCAAAGTATCGCCAGGGTATAGGCCTCTTCACCACTGGCGCAACCGGGAACCCAGATGCGAATCGGTTGCTCGGACGTATGATTCTTGACGATCCTGGGGATCACCGTCTTCGCCAAGGCATCGAACGCCTCGGGATCGCGAAAAAACTGGGTGACACCGATCAGCAGGTCCTTGAACAGATTGTTGAGTTCCACCGGATTCTTGCGCAGGAGGGCATGATACGCGGCCAGATCGGTGACATGGACGACCCCCATGCGGCGCGCGACCCGTCGCATCAGGGTGCTTTTCTTGTAGTAGCGAAAATCCCGTTTCAACCGTGTCAGCAGCAGCGCCAGGATGTCCATCAGGTGATCCTGCGTCGCGCCTTTGACCGTCAGGTTGTCGGTACTGCCCATCACGTAAGGATGTCCGGCGTATCGGAGCAAAACCTTCGGCATCTTGTCGATCGCCAGCACATAGTCCGCCATGCCGGTATTGATGGCGCTACGCGGCATGCCGTCGTAGGCCGCCGTCTCCGGCGCCTGAACAAGGGACAGGCCACCGTTCTCCTTGATCGCCCGGATTCCCAGTGACCCATCGGAACCGGTTCCCGAAAGGACAATCCCGGCCGCCCGCTCAAACTGATCCTTGGCCAGCGCCCGGAAAAAGAAATCAATGGCCATCCGGGAGCCCCGCTGCTCGCCCGGCCGGGTCAAGCTGAGAAAGCCATTCTTGATGGTCACGTATTTATTGGGCGGCATGACGTAAACATGGTTGGGGCTAATCCGGATGCGCCGCTTGATCTGCATGACCTCCATGGCCGTCGTCGCCCCAAGCAGACTGGCCATCAGGCTTTCGCGCTCAGGGTCAAGATGCTGGATGACGACAAAGGCCATGCTGTTATCGGCAGGCAGGGCGGTAAAAAAAGCCCTAAGGGCATCGAGACCGCCGGCCGACGCACCGATACCAACGACCAGATGCGGTAAAGGGACGGCATCGCTCTTCAACTGCGCCTTCACGGGCGGCGGGGGAGCCGCTGCCGCATGCTTCTTTCGAGGTGGTGATACCTTTTTTGTCGAACGCTTCCCGGCAGGTTTCTTACCTGTTTTGTCGATAGACGCCATTGCCCCCACTCTCTCCGACGGTGTCAGCAAATAGACCCTAACCCTCAACGATGAGCTTATCTGCACCTTTCTGCACCTTGCCCGATCAAGGTTACTCCCTGTTGACATTAATGAACAGGCATTAGCCGCACATTGCAGTGACGGGGAATTTCGTGCAGGTCCGAACATCTTCAAATGATCGACGCCGGGATATCGACAAGAGCGGCGAAGTTTGCGGATTATCCGGACGTTAATTCATCGTTTTTATCTTTGCTAGTAGCTAATATAATTGACTCTTCAGGAATTTTGCTGCCATATATACATTATTGCTACTGATAAACAAACCCGCAAGCAACAGGGGGTTCGCCGTCATGATAATGCTCAGAACGAATTGCGGCTTCGACGGTTGGAACGACACCTATAATATCGGCGAGGCGCGCCTGGATGCCCAACGCAAAGCCCTTGTGGAACAATTCCATGAAGCCCTCGATGCCTTCGGAGACAGCGGCCGGACCAAGGCGTCCCGAGGACTCTATGACAAACTGGTGGAACACATCGGGATCCATTTTGCCGCCGAAGAGCGTCTCATGAAAGACGTCGGGTACCCCGAATTGCAGTACCACAAACGGGTCCATAAAGTTCTCATGACCGAGGCTGCAACGATCAATCGCCGCCTTCAGAATGATGTTGACACGGTCACCCTCCGAACCGACGCCGGCTTCCTGTGGAGCCTTGTTATCGGCCACCTGACGCTCTGCGACGTCAAGTTGCGCGATCATCTCTTACAGTGCGGCCGGGCCTCTGGCGAACCCCGGAGAATTGATCGTAAAGAATACGCTCGATTCCGAATGCCGTCCTCTTTCACGTCGCCCGGATTACTAGTCAATGGCCCCGACTAACGGGTGAACACGGTACAAAAGAAGAAAGCACAATTGGGAAATGCGATGTGATGGAAAGAATTCTGGTTGTCGATGACGACGCAGATATTTGCGATTCCCTGGTCGTGGCCCTGGGTCACGACGGCTATCAGGTCGCCGTGGCGACCAATGACCGACTGGTCGCTGCGATCCATCTGGAAACGCCGGTCGATATCGTCATCCTGGATATCTTCATGCCCCGGCAGGATTGCATTGAAACCATCATGGCGCTTCGGCGGGGTTACCCAAACGCCAAGATCATCGCGATGTCGGCCAGAATTCCGGCCGCGTCCACGGATTGCCTCGGCACGGCAAGGGAATTTGGGGCGGACATCGTCCTTGCCAAACCTTTTTCTTACTCCCAACTTCGCCACGCCCTATCGGATTTGCGGCCCGGTCCATTCCAATTCGGGAAGGCGACAGGCTAAACCCATCCCTTAATATTCAGCAAAAGGATAACAAGGCATTATCGATAACAACGACGCTAAATTGACCTACACGGTACTAAAAAAAACAATGTGTGGAAGAGCTACGCAGGACCTGTAATTCGTGTGAGCTCCCTGGTCAGGATATTCATTCCCGGACCAAAGACTGCCCGTGCGAAGCGGCATGCAATATTCTGCTTGAATTGGTCCATATTTCCAATGCCTGACGATCCGCTGCGTTTATGTCGCACAAGGTACCGTACATGCGGAGTCCGTACGTTCAGCGAGTTCAACCGTCCTGAGGTTGTCCGGAATTTTCAGCGCTGACGAGGATTCCTGCCTCCGGGAAACGGCCAAATTAGCCGCCCGGCCTTTCCAGGTCGAGACGCGCCGACAAAAATCCGAGCATGTCCTTGAGCGTAACGATCCCGACGAGCCGTCCCGACTCGACCACCAGCAAACGGCTGTTCGAGGTCCGGTTCATCAGGGACAGCGCCGCCATCGCCTCGAAGTCCGGGGCGACGGCGATATCGGCCGTTAACGCCCGCATGATGCGACCGACCGGGGTATGGGACCGTTCTCCCGCAGGCACTTCCCTGGCCTCGCGGGTGCCGACAAGGCCGATCGGCCTGCCGTCCTCAACGACGGGATAGCACTGGTGGTGAGTACGGTAGATATGATCCTCGATCAGGGTTTCGACGCTGATCGAGGGTGATACGGTCTCCGGGTCAGGGGTCATGAAGCGACTGACCAGTTCGCCGCCAAACGTGTCCTTGGCCAGTACCTGCATGTACGAGGCGCTGGCCGCCTGACGCACGAACATGCCAATCAAAAACCACCACATGCCGCCGATAAAATTGCCGCGCAATACGTTGATAAAGCCGACGATGATCAACGCAAAGCCGAAGGCGGCCCCTGTCTTGGAGGCGATGTTTGTCGCCCACTTGAGGTCGCCTTTCCACGACCACAGGACAGCCCTGAGAACCCGTCCGCCATCCAGCGGAAACGCCGGTATCAGGTTAAAAATCGCCAGGATGGCATTGATTGAGGACAGGTAATAAAACACCCCGAGGACCGGTTCGCTAAAATTGGCGGTCAGGCCGAAATTATGCACCCAATAGAAAATGACGGCGAGCGCCGCGCTGGCGATCGGACCGGCGATGGCCATGCGGAATTCGGCCTTGGCGCTGGGCGGCTCGCCACCCATTTCGGCGACGCCGCCAAAAATAAAAAGCGTAATCCCCTCGATCTGTATGCCATGGCGCCTGGCGACCACCGAGTGCGCCAGTTCGTGCAGCACAATGGAGGCGAAAAGTCCCAGTGCGCCAACAATGCCCATGCGCCAATAAATTCCAGGAGCATAGCCTTCGTACAGGACCGGAAACAGACCGCTGGCAAGCGTCCAGGTGACAAGCAGGGCAAGGAACAGCCAGCTTAGATCGACCTTGATGTCAATACCGAGGAGCTTGAATAACGTCAGTTGATTGCCGAGCATGATCACCTTCCGGCTGGGGGTCTAATTTGCAGCTTGGCCCAGACATCTACAATCCCCGGCGGCGGCGGTGCTGTCAAGCCGGTGAAACCGTTCAATCGACCCGAACCCGTCGCATGGCGGAAAGGGGTTGCACCGACGACCCGGACGGACAAGCCGTGTGGCCGTGGATACCGGGTCCGAGTATTGCGCAGGCCGGTGCATCGTCAATATACTTGCCACTAGCGAATTAATTTGACTCCCCAAAAAATAACTCCGAGGATGCATAATTATTGCGGCTATTGGCTAATCGAGCCTTTCTTACGATAAGGAGTCTGTTATGCCCGTTGTAAAAAAGCCAAAGGAAGCTGAAGGAAAAGCGGTTTCCAAAACCGAGAAAACGGCCCTCTCTGAAGAATTTCAACATCATCCGTTGCTTGCCCTGCGTGAAGAAGTCGATCGTCTGTTCGATAGCTTCCAGCTGACGCCATTCAGGAGCTGGGGGGGCGACTGGCCCCGGTTTCCACGGCTACTGGAAAGGGTAGGCGAGTTCGATGCGATGCCCAGAACCGATGTGTCGGAAACGGCGAAGGATTATGTGATCCGGGCGGAACTTCCCGGCATGACCGAAGATGACGTCGATGTCGCAGTGAGCGGCGACGTTCTGACCGTCAAGGGCGAAAAGCGCACGGAACGCGAAGAAAAGGAAGCCGACTATCATCTCCGCGAATGCAGCTATGGCGCGGTTCGGCGTTCTTTCCGGATCCCCGAAGGCGTGGACAAGGACAAGGTCGTGGCCGAAGTCGAAAACGGCGTCCTGACCCTGACCTTCCCGAAGACCACCGAGGCGGCTGCCAGAAAAATCACCGTCAAGGCCAAGGGAAAGTAAGCTCCCGGCGGCAACGTGCCGAGCGAACCGCGTTCAGGAGGCGGGCGGAACGTGAGTTGGCCTCCTCAGCGTCCATTCGACGGTCCGGCGCAGGACCTTGCCCAGCGCCATATCGAACGCGAGGATAATCGAGTCCATATCGGTTCCGGTGCTCGCAATGGCGGCTTCGAAACTTTTAGACTCGACGATTTCCTGCCGCGACTGGTCGATCAGCATCGCGTTCAGGCGGACCCGAACCAGCGGCGCCGCGGCGCCATGGAAATATTCGGCCTGGAACTCCCGAAGGACTCCCTTCAGGACGTAGTCCGCGCGCAGCCCGATTCCGTCCCGTCCGACCGTCGCGATGCGACCGCTGTTTTGAAAGCTCTCGATCAGCAGCGTCTGAACCATTTGTGGCGCCCGTTCCGTCCAACGCGCCTCGGCAAAATATTTCAGTTCCGTCGGTTTCGGACGCAACGCGATGCGTTTGCTGTCGAGCCCGCCGGCGGCAAGCGGTTCCTCGACCACGAGCCGCCAGTCGGCGCGCGGCAGATTTTCGGCAAACGTGCTTTTGGGCGTCAGGTTGTAGAGGTTGACGATCCCCTTCGCCCCGGGAATCGAGATGGTGCCGCAAGCGGCGGCCAGGAGCAGCATCGCCGCCGCGACAATTGGCTTGAGATAGTCGTGTTTCATCATTTCGCCTTGAACTCCGGCTCTTTGGGTCCGAACAGAAATCTCGTCGGGTCGTTCTCGATGCGCTCGGTGATGCGCGTCATCTTGGCAACCAGTTGCCGGGTTTCGGCGAGGAAACGCCGGAACTCCCCGAGCCCCTCGCCGCTGAAACGTCGAAGCGGTTCGCGATTTTCCGCCACCGTCGCATTAAGCTCCCGTGCCAGTTCGTTAAGGGCGCGCATGGTCTGGCGGAATTCCACAACCGCCGCCTCTCCTTCGCCCCCGACCAGTTTATCCACCCCGGCCAGGGTGCCACGGGCGGCGGAGAGGCTGAGTTCGATATCCGCGATCAGGGCCTCGGCCTTGTTCGCGGCCCCGCGGATCGAGCGGGCGGCCTCGGAAAAATCGGCGCGGCTGCGGTCCAGGGAGTCAATGATATTCTCGATTTCGCCGGTGCGCGAGGCGATGCTTGCCGTGACTCGGGCAATATCCGCCAGGATCCCCGCCGCGATGCGTCGGTTCTCGGCGTTAAGAAGATCGGCGGCCCGATCGGTCAATGCCTTGCCGCTGGCAATCAGATCCGGTGCGCCCCGGGCCAGCTTCTCGAACTGCGAGGGCCCGGAAGGAATGACCGGATAGCGCTCGCCTTTCCGGGCGGTCAGAACAGCGGCGCCGGGCCGCGAGCCTTCGATATTGATGTAGGAAACGCCGGTGATGCCCTGAAACTCCAGGCGCGCCGTGTCGCCCTCGCGGACCGGTACGGCGGCATCAATTTTAACCAGAACCCGCACGCGCTCAGGATTCTCGGGATCGATATCGATGCGCTGCGCCGAACCGACATTGATACCCCGATAACGCACGTCCCCGGCCGGCGACAGGCCGCTGACCGAGTTTTCGAAGAATATCTCGTAGAACGTCGTCTCCTGATCGAACTCCACCTTCGCCAGCCAGGCGGCGAAGGCGAACAGGGAGAACACGCCGATCAGGACGAAGCTTCCAACAAGGATGTGTTTCGCTTTGAGCTCCATCGTCCCCTCACATATGATGACTTGCCGCCGCCCGGCCCTACAGCCCGGCGGAACGCGCCCGGGCCCCGTGAAAATATTCCACGACCCAGGGGTGGCGTTCGCTCAGCATCCGCTCCATGTTGCCGACCGCGAGCACCCGCTTGTCTACAAGCACCGCAATACGGTCGCAGATTGCAGTCAAACTGTCCAGATCATGGGTTACCATGAAGACGGTGAAGCCCAGGGTCTTGCGCAGCCGTTTGATCAAGGCGTCGAAGCGGGCGGCCCCGATCGGGTCCAGTCCCGAAGTCGGCTCGTCGAGGAACAGGATTTCCGGATCGAGCGCCAGGGCGCGGGCCAGTCCGGCGCGTTTGCGCATGCCCCCCGACAGTTCCGCGGGATAGAGCCGCCCGGCTTCCGGCGCCAGGCCGACCATGCTGATCTTGAGCGCCGCGATGTCGTCCATCAGCCGCTGGTTCAGCTTGAGATGCTCCCTCAGCGGCACCTGGATGTTCTGCGCCACGGTCAGCGAGGAGAACAGCGCCCCGTCCTGAAACAGCACGCCCCAACGTGCCTCCAGCGCGATCCGCTCGGGCGTATCGAGGTCCAGTACGCGTCGCCCGAAGACCTCGATGCGCCCCGCCGTCGGCCTCTGCAGGCCAACGATGCTGCGCAACAGGACCGACTTTCCCGCGCCGGACCCGCCGACGACGCCGAGCACCTCGCCTTGACGGACGTCCAGGTTGAGACCGTCATGGACCACATGATCCCCGAACCGGGTATGCAGCCCCTCGACCCTGATGATCGTCTCGCCTGCCATCCTCACACCCCTATCAACTGAAAGAAGATGGAGAAGGCCGCGTCTACCACAATGACCAGAAAGATGGACTCGACGACGGAACGGGACGTCATCTGTCCGACGCTTTCGGCGCTCCCAACCACCTGAAAGCCCTCGTAGCAACCGACCAGGGCAATGATGACGGCGAAAAAGGGCGCCTTGATGATGCCGATCCAGAAGCTCCATAACGAGACCGCGTCGCCGAGCCGCTCGACGAATTGATCCGGTTTGATGTCAAGCACGATCCACGACATCAGCCCGCCGCCGAGCAATCCCATCATGTCGGCGAAGAAGGCCAGCAGCGGCATCGCCAATACCAGCGCCAGCAGCCTCGGCAGCACCAGCACCTCGACGGGATCGAGACCCAGAGTGCGCATGGCGTCGATTTCCTCGTTCACCTTCATGGCGCCGATCTGTGCGGTGAAGGCGCTGCCCGACCGCCCGGCAATGACGATCGCGGCAAGCAAGATGCCGATTTCCCGCAGCACCGAAACGGCGATCAGGTTGACCACGAAGACCTCCGCCCCGAACTGCTTCATTTGGCTGGCCCCCTGATAGGCGATAACGACACCGATAAGGAAGGAGATCAGACCGACGATGGGGAGCGCGTTCAGCCCGACCTGTTCCATATGGTGGACCATCGGGACGAAGCGCAAACGGGCCGGACGCGCCGCCGTGCGCAGCATGGTCAGGACGACGAGCCCGAAAAAGCCGAGGAAATCGCGCGCCCGGTGCAGATTATCCAAGGTCGTTTCGCCCGCATGGGCGACCATCTCCAGTGGGCGATTTACCCGGGGCGGCGACGGTGGCGGGTGGTCGTTGGCCGCAACCTCGTCCAACAGAACCCGGTATTCGGGACTCAGCCCGTCGAACACCACATCCACGCCTTCCGCCTCCAGGTTCTTACGGGCGCGATGGACGAGCCAGGCGCAAGCCGTGTCCAGCCCCTCCAGTCCGGAAAGTCTGAAGCTTAGTCTGGCACCGGCCACGCCATGAAGGCCCGCGAGTTCTTGATCCAGCCGTTCCGCCTCGCCGATGGTCCAGCACCCGCCAAGGGCAATTTCCCCGTCGCCGGGACGCTTTATCCAGGCGGACGCCGGTGGCGGCTCACCGGCCGTCACGGCTTTGGCGCCTTCGTCAGTTTTAACCATTTTCCCCTCCGCCGACATCCTCGGGTCCGGATAACGATACCATTACTTAGAGCGAAATGAGAGACCATCTTCGATCTAGCGGCGACAGCGAAAAACCAGGGGCCACTTATGACCAGTGACAGGCTTGGGCATGATGCCGATCGGGACTATAATAAACGCCGGGGAGATGGCCCAGGGAGAAACCCGGCATGTTGAGGTTGGATAATGTGCAGGTGGCCGAACGGCTTCGAGAGGCGGCGTCCCTTCTTGAGCAGCAAGGAGCAAACCCCTTTCGAGTGAACGCATACCGGCAAGCCGCGCTGCTCATCTCGGATCTCGACGACGAGGTTGGAAACATCCTCGACAAGGAAGGAACGGAGGGCCTTGTTTGTTTGCCCGGTATCGGTAAATCAATAGCCTCCGCGATCGAAGAAATGGAAACCATGGGACGATGGAGCCAGCTAGACAGGCTGCGGGGCGCTTCCGCGCCTGAAAATCTTTTCCAGACTATCCCGGGCATCGGTCCCATCCTCGCAAGCCATATCAATGACGAGCTTCACGTCGATTCTCTGGAGGCCCTTGAGCTTGCCGCCCATGACGGAAGGCTCGGGCGCATCCCCGGTATCGGACCGGGACGGTTGGCAATGATACGGGCTTCGCTCGCACAGATGCTCGCCCGCCGAACCATGCATAGACGCCCGGTGACACAGCAACCTCCCGTTGCGATGCTGCTGTCCGTGGATCGGGAGTATCGCCGCAGGTCAGACGCCAACGACTTGCCGAAAATAGCCTCGCGACGATTCAATCCGTCCGGCGAGGCCTGGCTTCCCATCCTGCACACCGAACGGGATCGCTGGCATTTCACGGCGCTGTTCTCCAACACGGCGCGGGCCCACGAACTTGATCTCGTCTTTGATTGGGTCTTGCTGTACTTCCACACGGACAATGAACCTGAAGGACAGAGCACCGTCGTGACTGAAACCAGGGGTTCATTGGAGGGGCGTCGCGTCGTCAGGGGGCGGGAAGCCGAATGTCGGTCCTACTACGAGGGAAAATCCGGGAACGGGTCACGGGAGCCGGTCTGACATTCATTCTCCCGCCCTCTTGAATCCGCCCTGAACAGGCATATTTCAGTGTCTCCGGGGGCCTGTTTTCTTCAGGGCAAATATTATCAGGAGGTTCAAATGGTAGAGACATCAGGTCGCACTCCCGTCCACTTCGGAGACACCGGGTGGGCCGGCTTCCTCGATCCGCTTCGCCAGGTTGCGTCAAAAGTGGCCGATTTCTTCTCGCCGTCGGCGGAAGCCGCCGCCAGCAAGGATGACTATGAAATAAATATCGAATTACCGGGCGTTCCGGAATCCGGTATCAATGTTTCCGTCGACCATGGGACGTTGCTGGTAACCGGCGAAAAACATTCCGAAAGGACGGAAGAAGGAAAAACCTACTTCTTCAGCGAGCGCAGCTATGGCAAGTTCCAGCGGTCGTTCCGACTTCCGGAGAATGCCGATCAGGACAAGGTCGACGCCACCTACAAGGACGGCGTTCTCTGCCTGCGGATCGCCAAGAGGCAGACAACTGAAAGTCTGAAAAAGATCGAGGTCCGCAAGCTATAGCGGGTTACCGCCGGCGTCGTACATCCGGCGCTTCTTCGGGGCGCGCGGGATGGCGTAGGCGTTTGCCAATTCCCGGAATTTTTTCCTCGGCACCCAGCGATTTGTTGCGGTCCGGGTGACATTTCATAGCGCGTTTGCGGTAGGCGCTCTTGATCGCCCTGTCGTCGGCATCGTGAGGGACGCCCGGTAAATCCGGCATCCATCGAGTCTCGCGGCGTACTTTGTCGTTTCAGGTTCCGTTAGGGTGTTTTGCTGTGTTCGAATGAGCTATAATCACCGCATATTCTCGGGATGGCGCCAGCCGGGTCCGGAGCAACGGTCCTGGTTAAAAAATGTCGGAGGACTTCGTGAACGAAAATTTCCTGGAACATCTGCAAAAAAAACTGGAGGACGTGAAGAAGGCGGGCCTCTACAAGGCCGAGCGGATCATAACGTCGCCCCAAAACGCCGCGATCACCGTTGCCGAGGATGGCCGGGCGGCAGAAGTTCTGAATTTTTGCGCAAATAACTACCTGGGCCTGGCCGATCACCCCGACGTGGTGGCGACGGCAAAAGAGGCTCTCGAACAACACGGATATGGCATGTCGTCGGTACGCTTCATCTGCGGCACCCAGGATGTCCACAAAACCCTGGAGAACAAGATCAGCAGTTTCCTCGGTACGCAGGACACCATCCTTTATTCGTCATGCTTCGATGCCAATACGGGGTTGTTTGAGACCCTTCTGGGCGAGGAAGATGCGGTTATTTCGGATGCCCTGAACCATGCCAGCATCATCGATGGCGTTCGCCTGTCGAAGGCCCGGCGTTTTCGCTATGCCAATAGCGACATGGCCGATCTTGAAAGCTGCCTGAAGCAGGCGGCCTCCTGCCGCTACCGGCTGATCGCCACCGACGGCGTGTTTTCGATGGACGGCGTCATCGCCAATCTTCCCGGCATTTGCGGGCTGGCTGATCGGTATGACGCCCTGGTCATGGTCGATGATTCCCATGCCATCGGTTTCATGGGCGAGGGCGGGCGGGGCACGCCCGAATATTGGGGCGTTCAGGACAGCATCGATATCATCACCGGCACGCTCGGCAAGGCGCTTGGCGGCGCCTCGGGCGGCTACACCAGCGGCCACGGGCCGATCATCGAGTGGCTGCGTCAACGCTCAAGGCCGTATCTTTTTTCGAACACGCTGGCGCCGGTCATCGCCACGACCTCTGTCAAGGTTCTGGAAATGCTGGAACGCTCCGGTGACTTGCGAAATCGCCTGATGGCCAACGCGCGGATGTTCCGCCGGGGCCTGGAAAAGATCGGCTTCTGTCTGGTTCAGGGCGAACATCCGATTATTCCGGTGATGCTCGGCGAGGCCCGGCTGGCGACTGAAATGGCCGACCGTCTGCTGCGGCGGGGCATCTATGTCGTCGGCTTTTCGTATCCGGTCGTGCCGGAAGGTCAGGCGCGTATTCGTACCCAGATGTCGGCCGCCCATACCGCCGAACAACTCGAACGGGCCCTGGACGCTTTTCGGGTCGTCGGTCGCGAGCTTGGCGTTGTTTCCTAGGAGATCAAGAATTTGAAAGCCCTGATCAAGAAAAAACGCGAGGCCGGTATCTGGATGGAAGATGTCGGCATACCGGATATCGGGCATAACGACGTCCTGATAAAAATCAGGAAAACCGCCATCTGCGGCACCGATGTGCATATCTACAATTGGGATGAATGGTCGCAGGCGACAATTCCCGTGCCGATGACAATCGGCCATGAATTTGTCGGCGAAATCGTCGAGATCGGCGCCGAGGTCCAGGGGTTCAAGATCGGCGAGCGGGTCTCCGGCGAGGGGCATATCACCTGTGGTCATTGCCGTAACTGCCGGGCCGGGCGACGTCACCTGTGCCGCAACACGGTCGGCGTCGGCGTTAACCGCCCGGGTTGTTTTGCCGAATACCTGTCGATCCCGGCGTTCAACGCCTTTCCCATGCCCGATGACGTTTCAGATGACATGGGGGCTATCCTCGACCCCTTCGGCAACGCCACCCACACCACGCTGGCCTTCGATCTGGTCGGCGAGGACGTGCTGATTACCGGGGCCGGGCCGATCGGCATCATGTCGGCTGCGATTGCCCGCCACGTCGGCGCCCGCCATGTCGTGATCACCGATATTAACGATTATCGCCTTGGTCTGGCCGCCGGAATGGGAGCGACGCGTACCGTCAACGTCACCGAAACCAGCATAGAACGGGTGATGCAGGAGCTTGGTATGCAGGAAGGTTTCGACGTCGGACTGGAAATGTCGGGAAGCCAGCAGGCGATGCGCCAGATGTTGAGCGTCATGAACCATGGCGGACGGGTCGCTATTCTGGGGATCCCGCCCGGCGAAGAAATGGTCGACTGGAATCAGGTTATCTTCAAGGGCCTGACGCTGAAGGGAATCTACGGTCGCGAGATGTTCGAAACCTGGTACAAGATGGTATCCATGCTACAAAGCGGTCTGGATATCACACCGATCATTACCCACCACTTCGCCATCGACGATTTCCAGAAGGGATTCGACGTCATGTGTTCCGGCAACTCTGGAAAGGTCATCCTCGACTGGGATTGATGGGGGCGGGTATCGTCATTGCCACCTTGAATCGCACCCCGGTAAGTCATGAAGCCCCTTCAACAAGAAGGCAGACTGAAAAATGAACTTCCGCATCGACAAGGGCCTGGACATTCCGGTAATGGGAGCACCGGAGCAAAAGATTGACGAGGGCCGCCGGACGGAAACCGTGGCCCTGTTGGGTCGCGATCACATCGGGCTGCGGCCGGTGCTCAAAGTCAGCGAAGGCGACAGGGTCAGGATCGGGCAGCCCCTGTTCGTTGAACGCAAGCACCCGGGCATTGCCTACACGTCGCCCGGGGGTGGAACGGTCAGGGAAATTAATCGCGGTGACAAGCGCCGACTGCTGTCGGTCGTCGTCGCCCTCGACGACACGGAAGATAAAGAGCTTTTCCCCTCCTGGCCGGTCGATGCGCTTCCCGGTCTCGGTCGCGCCCGGGTCGTCGAGAATCTGCTCCGGACCGGGCTGTGGACGGCGCTGCGGACCCGTCCCTATGACAAGGTTCCCGACCCCGCCAGCGTTCCCCGTTCCGTGTTCGTCACCGCCACCGACACCAATCCCCTGAGCGCCAGGCCGGAGGTGGTGATCGGCGAGACCCCGGACGCCTTCATCCATGGCCTAGAGATTGTCGCCCATTTGACCGAAGGGCCGCTGTTCGTATGCAAGGAGACCAATACAGCGCTGCCGCAGGCGAGCGCCCCCAACATCCAGGTCGCCAATTTCTGGGGGCCGCATCCGGCCGGCCTGCCGGGAACCCATATTCATTTCCTCGACCCGGTCAACGCCTCAAAAAGCGTCTGGCACCTGAACTATCAGGACGTCATCGCCATCGGCAAAAGCTTTACCGGGGGCCATCTCTGGACCGAACGGATCGTCGCTCTCGCCGGCCCCGAGGTGACGCGACCGCGCCTGCTGAGAACCCGCCTCGGCGCCGATATCGGGACCTTGAGCGAGGGTGAGCGAAGAGAACAAAAGGAGCCGTCCGGCCATCGCATCATTTCGGGTTCGCTGTTGTCGGGACGCGCCGTTCAGTCCCGGGAACGACATCTCGGACGCTTTCACAACCAGATCGCCGTCCTTGCCGAATCGCCAGCGGTGACAGCGCCAAGGCAGAACACCGGCTGGCGATCGGGATTGCGTGGCATCTTTTCGGCGCACGGCACCGGCGCCAAGCCTCCCGCCCGCGGTTTTCCGTTCACGACCGCCATGCATGGGGGGCCGTCGGCGATGCTGCCGTTCGTCGGATATGATCGGGTGATGCCGCTCGACATCCTGGCCGCGCCCCTGCTGCGTGCGCTCATTGTCGGCGACACCGACACGGCCCAGTCCCTGGGTTGCCTGGAACTCGGCGAGGACGACTTGGCGCTGCTGACGTTTATGTGCCCAGGCAAGTTCGATTACGGGCCATTGCTGCTGGACGCGCTGGCCAGAATCGAGAAGGAAGGCTGACGGCGATGAATGGACGAACCGGCATCGCGCCTCATATCAGGGATGGCTTCGGCTTCGCGCACGCCATGCGCATTCTCGTCCTCGCCCTCTTCCCCAGTCTCGTCATCGGCATCTTCAATGTCGGCTTTCAGGCCAACGTCAGGCTGGCCGCGCCCGGAGTGTCGCAAGATCCGGGCTGGCGGGCCGGAATTGTCGACGCCCTCGCCCTTGGCCATGACCCGTCCGCCTTCTTCTCGGCCTTCGTTCACGGCCTGCTTTACGTCGCGCCCGTGTTCGCCGCCGTTTACGCCGTCGCATGGGGCTGGTCGGCGCTGTTCGCGAAACTGCGCCGGAGGCCCATGGACGAAGACCTTCTGGCGTTGGCGTTGCTGTTCACGATGATCCTGCCGGCGACGGTCCCGCTGTGGCAGGCGGCGCTTGGCATCACCTTCGCCGTTGTCATGGGCCGTCAGATATTCGGGGGCGCCGGAAAGTATTTTTTAAACCCGCCATTGACCGGCCTGGCCTTTCTCTATGTCACGTACCCGAAGGAAATGGCCATCGAAAACGACTGGACGGCCATCGACGCGTTCACTGCGCCAACCTATCTACAGCTAGTCGGGCGCGATGATACCGGCACCATAGCATCCCTCGGCACGACATGGATGCAGTCCTTCGTCGGGCTGGTGCCGGGGCCGATCGGAACGACCTCGACTCTGGCCTGCCTGATCGCCGCGGTTTACCTGATCCGAAGCGGCGTCATTTCGGGGCGCGTCACCGTCGGCGCCCTGTTCGGCATGGTGGCGGCGGCGCTGCTGGTCAATCAGATGAGCGGCGATGGCAACACCTTTGTTGGCATTTCATGGCATTGGCATCTGGTTATGGGCAGCTTCGCCTTTGGCGTCGTATTCCTGGCCACCGACGCGACCAGTTCCGCCATGACCGAGCGCGGGCGCTGGGTCTATGGACTGCTGGTCGGCGTCATGGTCATCGTCATCCGTGTCGGCAACGGCCATCATCCGGATGGTGTCATGTTTGCGATCCTGTTCGCCAATATCTTCGCGCCGCTGATCGATTATCTGGTCATGTGGGCGAATATCAGACGGAGGGCCAAGCGCGATGCCTGATATCGACAATCGCCGGCCCGGCTGGTGGACGCGGTTTCTCGAGATGCCCAATGATCGCCCGGCCAAAACCCTGATCCTGACGCTCACCGTGGCGTTCATGGGCGCCGTGCTGGTCACCGCCTCGGCGGTGCTTCTGAGGCCCTTGCAGATTGCCAACAAGGAACTCGATCGCAGCCTGCACATTGAAGACCTGCTGCGGAAACTGCCGCGGGGCGGCGCCGGCATCGTCATCGAGCCCCGCGTCGTCGATCTGGCGACGGGCGAGTATGTGCCGGGCATTGATGCCAGCCGATTCGATCAACGCCAGGCCGCCATGGAACCGACCGAAAGCGTTGAAGTGCCGGCCGGGACCGACATCGCCAACCTGTCGCGCCGCGCGAGGAAAGCGGTCGTTTATGTCGGCAGCCGGTATGGCAAGGCGGAACTGGTCATCCTTCCGGTCCGGGGCCAGGGCTATGGCTCCATGATGTACGGCTATATGGGGCTAGCCGCCGACGCCAACACCGTCATTGGACTCAGCTTCTACGAACATACCGAGACGCCGGGACTGGGGGCGCTGATCGATACCGCCGACTGGAAGGCGCAATGGCAGGGCAAATTGGTGAGCGACGGCGCCGTCATCCGGATCGGTGTCGGGCGTGGGCGGATCGAACCCGGCTCGAACGAAGCGGCCTATCAGGTCGATGCCCTGACCGGCGCCACATGGACCGGGGCTGGCGTCAACAACCTGCTTCATTACTGGCTCGGTCCAGACGGATTTGGCCCCTATCTGGCGAAGTTTCGGGAACGGGGGCGCTGAAGCATGAAACATCCGATGATCCGCACCTTCATTAACCCGCTGATCGGCGAAAATCCGATCACCCTGCAAGTCCTGGGCGTCTGTTCGGCGCTTGCCGTGACCAAGACCCTGTCCACCGCGCTGATCATGTCGGCGGCGGTTGTCTGTGTGCTGACCCTGGCCAATGTGTCGATTAGCCTGATCCGTAACCAGATGCCGAAGAATGTACGCCTGATCATCCAGATCACGATCATCTCGTCGCTCGTCATTGTCGCCGACCAAGTGCTCAAGGCCTATGCCTACGGGATGTCCAAACAGCTTTCGGTGTTCGTCGGCCTGATCGTCTCCAACTGCATCATCCTCGGTCGCGCCGAGTCCTTCGCCATGAAAAACCCCGTTCGCCTCAGCCTCATGGATGGCCTCGGCAACGGCCTCGGCTACACCTGGATTCTTGTCGTCGTCGGCGGTGTGCGCGAGTTGCTTGGAACCGGAAAGCTGCTGGGGACGACCGTGCTGCGGACCGGCGCCGACGGCGGCTGGTTCGAGCCGGCGGCGCTGATGCTGCTGCCACCGAGCGCCTTTTTCATTATCGGCCTGCTAATCTGGGTCATCCGCACCCTAAAGCCGGGACAGGCGGAAACTGAGGAATTCCAGGCCCGGTTCCCGGTCGAAAGGAAAGGAAAGCGATGAGCGACTACCTCAACCTGTTCCTCAAGGCCGCCTTCGTTGAGAATCTGGCGTTGTCATTCTTCCTTGGAATGTGCATGTTCCTGGCCGTCTCAAAACGGGTCGAAACGGCGCTGGGGCTGGGTCTCGCCGTGTTCGCCGTGCAAACGGTGACGGTGCCGCTGAACAACCTAATCCATGGATTCCTGCTAAAGGAGGGGGCGCTCGCCTGGGCGGGACTGGGCGACCTCGACCTGAGCTTCCTGTCGCTCATCAGCTTCATCGGCGTGATCGCGGCGATGGTGCAGATTGTCGAAATGGTGTTGGAGCGCTATTTGCCGGCGCTGCATCAGGGGCTCGGCATCTATCTGCCGCTAGTGACCGTTAACTGCGCCATTCTCGGCGGTTCGCTGTTCATGGTCGAACGTCACTACGGCTTCGTGGAAAGCGTCGTTTACGGCGTCGGTTCGGGTTTCGGCTGGCTTGTCGCCATCCTGGCGCTGGCCGGCGTGCGCGAGAAACTGAAGTACAGCGACATTCCTCGCGGGCTTCGCGGGATGGGAATCACGTTCGTCGTCGTCGGCCTGATTTCGCTCGGCTTCCTCGGCCTTTCGGGGGTACACTTGTGATGCTGGAAATCGGCCTCGGCGTGTTCCTGTTTGTTGCCGTCGTGCTGGTCCTGGTGCTGCTTATTCTGCTGGTTCGCGCCGGACTGGTGCCGACCGGAAAGGCCGTACTAACGGTCAACGATACGAAGACATCCCGGGTCGATATCGGAAACAAACTGCTGGCGGCATTGGATGAAATGGGTATCCACCTGCCATCGGCTTGCGGCGGGCGGGGTAGCTGCGGGCAGTGCCGGGTACGGATGGTAAAGGGCGGTGGCGCCATCCTGCCGACGGAAAAGGCCCTGATCACGAAACGTGAGGCCGCAAGGGGAACCCGCCTGGCCTGCCAGGTAACGGTTCATGACGATATGGAGCTTTCCGTGGCCGATGAGATTTTCGGTGTCAGGGAATGGCGTTGCCGGGTGCGCTCCAACGACAATATCGCGACCCTGATCAAGGAACTGGTGCTCGACCTTCCGGCCGGCGAGACCATCGATTTCATGGCCGGCAGTTACGTGCTCGTGACCTGCCCGCCTTTTGCCAAGGATTTCAGGGATTTCGACATTGGCCCGGATTACCATGGAGAATGGGACAGGGCCGACCTTTGGCGTTACAGGGCCAGCACCGAGGTGGCGACGGCGCGGGGCTATTCGATGGCCAATTATCCAACTGAAAACTCACTGATAGTGCTCGACGTCAGAATTGCGATCCCGCCGCCCGGCGCCGCCGACCACGTACCGCCGGGAATCGTGTCATCCTATATCTTCGGACTCAAGCCTGGCGACGAGGTCACGGTATCGGGTCCCTTCGGTAATTTCTTCGCCACCGGCAGCGACAGGGAAATGATCTTCATCGGTGGCGGCGTCGGTATGGCGCCAATGCGTTCGCATATATTCGACCAGTTGCTGCGTCTGAAATCGACGCGCAAGATCGGCTTCTGGTACGGGGCCAGAAACGTCCGCGAGATTCTCTATCGCGAGGACTTCGAACGCCTTGCGGCGGAACACGCGAACTTCTCCTGGCATGTGGCGCTTTCCGAACCGGTGCCCGGCGACGACTGGACGGGAATGACCGGCTTCATCCACGAGGCGCTTTACGAGCACTACCTGAAGGACCACCCCATGCCCGAAGACTGCGATTACTATCTGTGCGGCCCGCCGATGATGGTGACGGCGGTCCGGAATATGCTGGACTCCCTGGGCGTAGACCCTGACAATATTATCTTCGATGATTTCGGTGGATAGGTGATGACAGACACATTTTCCAGGCGCGACATCATCCGCCGGGCGCAGGGCCTGGTCCTGGCAAGCCCGTTTATCAGTCTCGCCGCCTGCGACGGCGCGGACGCCCGCAAGCCGACCGTGATCCGGGGCACGACCATGGGCACCACCTACAGTGTCATCATCCCCCGCCAACCGGGCGGGGCCGACGCCCGGGAACTGGAACGCGGCATTTCCCGAGTGCTTGAGACCGTTAACGCGCAAATGTCGACTTATCGTGCGGACTCCGAACTGTCGCGCTTCAATGCCACGGCCTCGGAATCCCCTTTCCCGGTTTCCGCCGACACGCGTCGGGTGGTCCGAAACGCGATCGACATCGGTCGAATGACAAACGGCGCTTTCGATCCGACCATCGGTCCGCTGGTCGATCTCTGGGGATTCGGCCCGCCCGGGATGCGCCGGAAGGCGCCGTCGCGCCTCGAGATAGACGACGCCGTACGACGGATTGGCTACCGGAATGTCGTGGCGCTGGATACGCCGCCGGCGCTGCGCAAGGACGGGTCCTCGGTCCACATCGATTTGTCCGGCATCGCCAAGGGCTTCGGCGTCGACGCGGTGGCCCGGCTGCTCGAACGCTCCGGTGCCGGCTATTACCTCGTCGAGATCGGCGGCGAGGTGCGCGCACGGGGCTACAGTCCGCGTGGCGACGCCTGGCGAGTCGGGATCGAGCGCCCGGACGATTCCCTGCGGCGGCGCATCGTCGGTCTCGACGGCAAAGGCCTGGCGACATCCGGTGATTACAGGATTTTCTTTGAAAGCGAAGGCATTCGTTATCCCCACATTATCGATCCGCGCAGCGGCGTCCCGGTCAGGCATGGTCTCGCCTCGGTCACCGTGATTGCAAGAACGACGATGCGGGCTGACGCGCTATCGACGGCGTTAATGGTGATGGGACCAAGGGCCGGCCTGGAATTCGCCCGGGAAAACGGCATCGCCGCCTTTTTTATAAGCAAGACCAAAACCGGTTTCGTGGAAACGCCGACGGAGCCGTTCCTGCATTACCTGATCGCCCAAACGTGAGGGAGACGACCGCATGACCTCTTTTTTGACGCTATTGCCGATCGCCGCGATTATCATCTGCCTTGCCGTGCTTGGCATGGCGACGGGGGTGCTGCTGGGCCGCCGCCCGCTCAATGGCGGTTGCGGCGGCAAGGGCCTGGGCGGCGGCCTCGCCTGCGGTCCATGCGGCATCGAAGAAGGAACGAGCGGGCGCCATGACTGACATGCTCAGCATTGACGACTACATGACGGTCGACATCATATCCCTCGACCCCGACATGGATATCCACAAGGCCATCAAGATCCTGATCGAAAATCGCATCTCGGGCGCCCCGGTCATCAGTGATACCGGAGAACTGGTCGGTATATTATCGAAAAAGGATTGTCTGAAAGTGGCTTTCTCTGCGAACTATTACCAGGATCTCGGTGGCCGGGTATCGGACTACATGAGCGTCGATGTCGAAACCGTCAACACCGGCACCAGCATCATCGACATGGCCGAACGTTTTCTTAGCGGGACCTATCATCGTTTTCCCGTTGTCGGAAATGGTCATCTGGTGGGGCTCATCAGTCGCCACGACATCCTTAAAGCGATCGAGGAACAGGGGTAGGTCGCGGACAACAATCGAGGAGCCCATCGAACGTCGCTTTTTAACCAAGCCGAGACGTTCGCAATACCGACAGGTTTGAGCGACGTGAGGGCAGACTTCATGTCCGGTGTTTCGGAATCCGGGCAAGGAATTTCTCCTTGATCTAGGTCATTGACGGTCAGACGAACTCTCGTTGTAATGGTGGGCGAGCAAGCGAAAAATTGGACTGCGCGCTTATGCGGGCCGTCGGCGTGTTCCGGTAACAGGAGGCGCACATGAAAAAAGTACTGGTCGCGGTGGATGTTGCCAGAAGCGGTGGCAACGAAGCCTGTGTCAAGATTGCCCACGACATTGCCGGAACGATGGACGCGACGCTCGTCCTTCTGTACGTCATCATACCAATCCCCGGATATGTCGCTATGGAAATTCCGGGTGGCTTGCAGGGGAAGTGGAAATCTGAAGCGGCGAAAGAACTGCGTGAACTGGCGGCTCGGTATGATCCATCCGACGTCGTTATTCGCGAGGGGGATCCGGCGACCGAAATTCTGGCGCACGCATCGGAAATCAATGCGAACCTTATCGTTCTGCATTCTCACGAGCCGGGACTATCGACGTATTTCCTGGGCTCCGTCGCCAGTCGGGTGGTTCGACACGCCCATTGTTCGGTGCACGTCGTGCGCCAGACGGATGACCGCGGTTCGGGCGAATAAGGCCGCCATCGCATCCAGGCGGCGCTCTTCCGCGGCGCCTTCGGGATGACGCCGCGGAAAAATCGCAGAAGGAGGTCATCATGCTACCCGCAATGAAGGTAAAAACCGTCGTCACCGCGCTTGACGGCTCCGATCACGCAAACAAGGCCCTCGATTTTGCGGCCGATCTGGCCGAAAAATATGGCGCCCGACTGATCCTGCTTAACGTTCTCTCCGACAAACCGATGAGCGCCGATGAGCGTCATCTCGCCGCCGTCGAATATCATTCCGACGTTCTTGACAAATTTGATACCGGCGCACTGATGGATGTCCGCGGCGACCCGAGAGCCATCGCCGGCATGCTGGTCCAGCAATACGATGATGCGGCGCGCCAGGTTCACCAAATCATCGGTCATCGTCTGGTGGAGGAAGCTCGTGTCAGGGTCCGTGGCCGAGGCGTCGAAGACATCGAAACGATGGTCGAGGAGGGAGATCCAGCGACGCGCATTCTCGCGACCGCCAAAAACAAGGATGCCGACTTGATCGTACTTGGCAGCCGAGGCTTGAGCGACCTCGAGGGCCTGCTGATGGGGAGCGTCTCGCACAAGGTCTCGCAGATGGCCGAGTGCACCTGCATCACGGTCAAATAGCCAGCCCTGGCGCCGCTGCCGCGGGCCATCAATATGCCGCGCCACTTCGCCAAAATGCCGGTCCGTCAAAGTGACAACGCCGCCGTCTTCACTGGGGCATCCGATACCTGCTTCATCAACGCGGTATCGACAGCGGTTATCAGACGGTTCGGTCGCCAGAGAATCGGTTTGGAACCAGCTTGCGGGAGAAAGGGGGGTTGGCGACGACCAGCTTGATATCCGCCGGCATCGCGGCGATTTCGGCATCGAGCCAGCGTAACCGCGTCTCGCACAACCGGCCGATATGATCGCCAGGAATATCGTTCAGTGAATCCAGGCATGGAACGCGCATACCGTCGGTTTCCAGCGCGAACTGGAAAAAACCACCGTTGATTTCGGGCGTATCGGGGAAGACCTCGCGAAACGGAGCCCTGCTGTCGTGATCGCCCATCATCAGCAGATCGGAATTCCCAGTGGCTCCAGGGTTTCTTTCAGGGTTTCGTATGAGGCCTTGTCGCCGTAATGGGCCAGGTTACCAGTCGGAACTGATCCCAACCCGAAACCGCGCCCTAAATGCCGTTTTCGACGAAGGAAGCTATTCGGCGGCGGCACGGCGGCTGGGGATGAGCCAACCCGCCGTAAGTCAGGCAATACAGGGTTTAGAGAACGCTTTTAACGTACAATTTCTCGACCGCCGGGTCGATGTCGGGGTGCTTCCCAATGTGCCAAAGGATGGGATCGGCAACCCAAAAAGTTGTCGATGCGGCCTTCGAAAAGGCCGGCCTGGAGCCACGCGCCTCACTGGTATTTGAAACCGGCGGCGAAGTTTACGAGGCCGTCGCCAACGGGCTCGGCATTGCCTTCATGTGGCGTTACGGCAGCAGCAGGAAGGACGACGCCGAGAGAACTGCTCGCTGGACGAATTAGCGCCCGCGGGCGGGAATCGAATTCTGCGGTCGAAGCGCGGCTCAGCGGGAGTGAGCAGATCGGCGTTTCAGGTCCAAACGTCATGACCATCATCAACGATGGTACTCCCGATGACGCCCTGCGCGCATTCATTATGGCCATCACCAGCCCCCCTGCAGCCGAACATAACACCGACACCGCATGATTCTGTCAGAGAAATTTCACACCGCTGAAACATTACTCCCGCAGCACTGTGAAATGACGCTTACAAGAGGCTCGGTTCGATTGCCCGGCGGAACGATCGGACATGCATACATCGCGGGGCGTGACCGGCGGCAAGCGGAATTCGCCGCCGCTTTCGATGCCCTTTTGCAAGACCCGTCGCGGCCTGACGACATTGATTCACAGGTCATTTCCCCCTTGGCCTTAGCTGTCAGCTTCCGGGTTTATCGTGAACATTTTCCCAGAACAGGTCTTTCCAGCTTTTTGGATTGCCTTTGACATTGCCGACGTGCGTCATAAACTCGATAAATGGCCATGAGCGGGTTGGAGTGCTGGTGTAGCGCATCAACTTCGGATCCGAGATCATCTTCTCGAGGGCGTCTACGGTCAGCTTCTTCGACCTGGTCTGCTGAATATATATCTTTGCCGCCTTTCGGGGGTTTGCGTTGATAAAATCCATTGCTTCTTCGAAGGCGGCGACGACCGCTTTGTAGGTTTTCGGATTGTCTTCTTTCCATTTGCGGGTCCCGCTCATAACGGCGCCGACGTGTTCGCCGCCGACGACATCGTAGGATTTCAGGATTGTCCGAACATTTGGATTTTGCAGCTCCTGAAGCAGGAAGGGCATCGTCGCGTAGTGGCTCTTGACCTCACTGTTACCGCCGAGGATTGACGCCATGGCGTCTGGATGCTTCATGGATACCGTAACGGCATCGAATTTCTTGTAGTTTTCCTTTCCGTACATCTTCGCGGCCATCATTTGCAAGGAAACCGCCTGTGGCGAAATTTTGACCGCGGGCAACCCGATCTTGCTACCTGCCGTCAGATAATCTTCAAGCTTGCGAACCTTTGGATCGACCGTGTTCAGGTACATCGGTGTATTGGCGATCGACATAACGGCCTTGACGTTTCCTTTTGTTTTTGCCCAGAGGCGGATAACCGGCGTGATGCCGGTCGAAATAAAATCGACCTGATCGGACAACAAAGCGGCAAACATCGCACCGCCGCCGCTGAACTTGTTCTGTTCCACCGCGATATCGCCAAGCCCCATTTCCTTTGCGTGTTTCTGGATTAATTTCTGGTCAACGACGACCATGATCGACAGGTACAGAAGGCCAAACTGTTCGGCCAGCCTGACCTTTTTCACTTCGGCGAGCGCAGATGTAAATGTTGACGCCGTAAAGACACTCACAGCCAGCGCGACGATCACCGCTGTCCGAACGCTTTTTCCGATTGTGCTAATATTTGTATCCATATTTATTCTCCCTGTTAGATTTCCGTCTCTTTCCTGTCGTTTCGTCCTAATGCTGCATTCCCCATTTCCGAACGGTATGAACCTCGATCGTTCGAAAAATAACACCCTCCACAACGAGGCCGATAATGACGACCGCGGTCAGTCCCGCGAATACATAAGCCGTCTCCAGTTCCATCCTGTTTTCGAAAATAAACCACCCGAGACCGCCACCAGCGGAGGCCGCACCAAAAACGAGTTCAGCGGCAATCAGGGTGCGCCACGCAAACGCCCAGCCAATTTTCAGCCCGGACAATATCGAAGGGAAGGCGGCCGGTATTAATATGCGGCCAACATACTGGTAGCCGCTAAGTCCAAAATTCCGTCCGGCCATCCTTAGTGTGTGGCTAACGGAGAGGAACCCCGAGTGGGTATTCAGGGCGAGTGGCCACAGAACGGAATGCACCAGAATGAAAATCATGCTACCCGGCCCCAGGCCAAACCACAAAAGCGCCAACGGCAATAACGCGATTGCCGGCAAGGGGCTGAATCCGGTGGTCAGGGTCGCCAGGATATCGGTACCGATCCGGGTTGAAACGGCGACCGTCGTCATTATGGTGGCGATAGCGACGCCAATGGCATACCCGATCAGTAGTAACTGGATCGAACGCCAGCACATGATGAGAAGATCACCATTCACGGAGGCATCCCAGAGCGCCGCGATCATGTCTGTGAATTCAGGGAACATCAACGGATTCTTGGCGTACATGGCATACATCTGCCAAACCAGGGCAACAACGATAAGAATGCTGAATCGCCTGACCACCGTGATGTTGCGTATGCGCTCCCAAATTGACAGCGGCAGTTCAATTTCGGTGATGTTGTCGGTATTCAATACCGGCGCTTCAAATTCAGCGCGTTCGATGATCGAGGGCGCCATTGCTGCTTTATTCATAGTCCGTCGCCTCTTCCGCCTCGTCGATTTCGTAACGCCGAACGGAGGCATCGTCTTCGACCCGTTCAGCAAACAGCATGTTGTGAATTTTTTGCTGCAACGCCTGAAAATCGGTACTACCCGCGTCGGTAATATCGAACTGATGGGCGTTCAGTTCCGCTTTGACCTGGCCCGGGTGTGGCGACAGCACCAATATGCGACTGCCTATGATGACGGCTTCCTCGATTGAGTGAGTGACGAAGATCACCGTAAACTTGGTGTCCTCCCATAGCTGCAACAGTTCTTCCTGCATTTGCCGCCGTGTCAGTGCATCAAGCGCCGCGAACGGTTCGTCCATCAGCAATATATCCGGTTCCATAACCATGGCGCGGGCAATGGCGACCCTTTGTTTCATCCCCCCGGACAACATGTGCGGGTAGGCATCGGGGAATTTTCGAAGGTTGACCTTTTCAATGTAGATAAGCGCCCGTTCTTCCGCTTCTTTTTTTGAAACACCATTTATCAGCATCGGATACATGATGTTTTGCTTGACGGTTTTCCAAGGCAGTAACTGGTCAAATTCCTGGAACACGGTCATGCGGTCCGGGCCGGGGCCAGTGACAATTTTTCCGCCCAGTCTGATGTCACCCTCAACCGGGGATAAGAACCCGCCGATGCCTTTCAGCAGCGTCGATTTTCCACAACCGGAAGGCCCGAGAAGGACGAAGCGATCGGCGGCAAAGACATCCATGCTGACCCGGTAGGTCGCCGTGACTAAATGGTTCTTGGTTTTGTATTGAAGTGTAACCCCCCTCGCTTCCAGCAAGGGACGCGTATTCTGATCGCGGCTTAACAGCTCACGATCCTCCTGCTGTTTTCCCGGCAGTGCTTCGGTCGGCTTTCTTATGTCCGTCACTTAAGATTCTCCCCTCCCTTAAAGTCGGTCGTGCTTACTCGCCAAAACGATGTCTTTTTAATTTAGGCTTTTAGGCTCCTTCGAATCATTCCGCGAATAACGCTATTTCTGTGGAAAGCCCGGCGCATCCTGGCCGCTGATTTCGACTGAAATCGACGCTTTCTGAAAAAAGACTATATTATTACTGCGTAAAATACTATAGAGTTTTTCATCAATTGCGCTATAGCAATGCTACAGCACTTAACTCCCCTTCCTTCGGTCGGGGTCAGCACCTGTCAAGCGTCGACCATCCGCACCGGCCTGTCGCGTTTGATGTCATTTTTTTTGAGGTCTTCATGGACGCGCTACAGAAAATCGCATCGGAAATGGGTCGTTCGGGGCAGTCTGGCTCTGGAAAAGCGCCAAAGTACGAGTTGCTTTATGACCTCTTCATTGATGCAATTGAACAAGGCGGCTGGAAAGCTGGGGAGCGACTGCCGGCAGAGGTTGAATTGGCCGAAAAAATACCGGTTAGCCTGGGCACAATTCAGAAAGCCTTACGGATGCTGGCAGATCAGGGGGTCGTCGTGCGGCGGCATGGGCGTGGCTCGTTTGTTGCCAACACGGTTGCGTCATCGCCGAAAGTCGAGAATTTTCAATTCCTCGACAGCGACGGCATTACAGTGTTGCCGGTCTATTCCAGATTGCTCTCTATCAATAGCTCGGAGATGGCGTGTCCTTGGCAAGGGTTTTTTCCCGAAGGCACCAATTATGTTTATATCTCCCGGCTTTTTAATGTGAATTTGGAATTTAACGCTTTTTCAGAAGCTCTTTTACCGCAGGATCGGTTTGGAAAGCTGCTGGATATGTGCTCGCGCGAACTCAATGTATCTGAACTTTCGAAAGTGCTTGGCGAACATTTTAAGTCGCCGGTTCTGAGGCTCAGCCATCGGCTTGAATATGCCGAAATACCCCCGGAAATATGTGGGAAAATTAGCCTGCCCCGTGGCGCTACCGGAACGGTGTGGGAGCAAATTGGCCAATCCCATAGAGAGATGCCTGTTTTTTACAAACGGTTTTTTGTTCCTCATAACAAAAGAAAATTCAAAATTGATTCATTTTAGTTAGATCTCTCTTTCAGGAATCAAGCGCGGTTATGGAAATTTACGGAACGCCAACATCTCCCTATACCCGGATTGCCCGCATCGTAGCGTATGAGTTGGGTTTTTCCTTGCCGTTGCGGGAGCTATCTTGGCGAGAAGACGCCGGAACCCTTTTTGAGGCCAATCCGGCCGGGCGCATACCGCTTCTTGTCGACGGAGATCTTCGCATTGGAGAATCGCGAGTAATCTGCAACTACTTAATGGAGCATGACGGCGCAGCTCAGTCAGAGTCCTTCCGTCCCTTAAGGGGGGCGTCCCGATGGGATGAAGAGGGGCTGTTAAACACACTATACGGGGCCATTGATAGCTTCGCGGTGATTCGCTTCTTCGGGGACCCTTCCGGAGAGTCCCATTCATATTTTGCCCGAAGTCGGGAGCGTATCGATCAATGCTTTCTTGCGATCGATCAAATCGCCGCTCGCCATTACCTGGTTGATCCAGATCACTTCGGGATGGCAGAGGCCGCCCTGATTACGGCGGTTGACGCCATTGAGGGAAGAAAGGTTGCCGACTTGGGAGAGTACAAAAATGTTGGCGCAATCAGGACCCGGTTTATGGACCGGGAATCAATTTTGGAGACTGTTGCGGATTTTTAAATGTCATTCTTTGTGCGGGTAGGAATCGGTTAAGCGCCTGACTAAACACCGAGAAAATAGATTGGGGACGACATGGACTACGAGAAGGAACGGGCAAATTTTTGTCTGGAAATTCCGGAATTCTATAATTTTGGCTTTGATGTCATCGATAGACGCGCCCGCGAGGCGGACAAGACAGCCTTTATTTCGGTTGATCGCAGCGGCGAAACTATCGTCCATCATCGCTTTTCCGACCTGAACAAAGATTCCAACCGTTTTGCGAATGCCCTTAACGACATAGGTGTGCACAAAGGAGATCATGCCTTCGTCATGATACCGCGTATTCCGGCTTGGTATCATGTGATGATCGGGTGCATCAAAGCGGGAGTCGTCGCGATGCCGGGGACCAACCTCTTGATGCCTAAGGATATCGAGTACCGGATCAACATGGCGGCTGCAAAAGTCGCCATTGTGACGGATGGCCATGTCGGGAAAATAGAAGAAATAAGATCGAAATGCCCAAGTCTGGAACATTTGATCGTTATCGGCGGCGAGCATGATGGCTGGGTCGGGTTTGAATCTGCTTGCGCGCTGGCATCCGATACGCTGGAGCGAGGTGATCTTGAGCCGACGCGTTCCGATGAGACCATGCTGGTTTATTTCACCTCCGGCACGACGTCCATGCCGAAAATGGTCCCCAGGGACCACTCGTATGCACTGGCCCACGTGATTACGGGTAAATATTGGATGGACCTGCGAGAGGATGACATCCATTGGACCTTGTCCGATACCGGTTGGGCGAAAGCCGCCTGGGGAATGTTATTCCCACAGTGGCAGATTGGCGTCGCCAACGTGCTTTATGACGCGGATGCCGGTTTTGACGCCGATGCCCATCTTCGTTTGATCGAAAAACTAAGGGTCAGCACATTTTGCGTCCCTCCGACAATGTACAGATTTCTCGTCCAGGCCGATCTCGATGCCTACGACCTGAGTTCAATTCGCCATTCGCTCGGCGCCGGGGAGCCTCTGAATCCAGAGGTCATGCGGATATGGAAGGACAAAGTCGGGAATGATGTTTACGATGGTTACGGTCAGACTGAGACTGTTAATATTGTCGCAAATTACCCCGGCATGGAAATCAGGCCCGGATCTATGGGCAAACCAGTTCCGGGAATCGATGTCCGCATTATTGACGATTTAGGGAACATCGTGGCCGACAACGAAGTGGGCAATATTGGCGTGCGTATTACCGACCCGTACCCGCCGGGCTTGTTTCATGGATACCGGAAAAACGATCAAGCCAACGCAGAATGTATTCACCATGGCTGGTACTATACCGGCGATATGGCGACACGGGACGAGGATGGTTACATCTGGTTCGTTGGACGGAATGACGATGTCATTTCATCGGCAAGCTACCGGATCAGTCCGTTTGAGGTTGAGAGTACCCTGCTTGAACACCCGGCGGTGATGGAGTCCGCCGTGGTCGGGAAGCCCGATAAAATGCGCGGCGAAATCGTTAAAGCCTATATCTCGCTCGCCCCGGGTTTTGTGCCCTCGGAAGAGTTAAAAAAGGGAATTCAGGATTTCGTCAAGACGCATACGGCTCCCTACAAATACCCACGTGAAATTGATTTCCGGGACTCTTTGCCGAAAACAATATCGGGAAAAATTCGACGCGTCGAATTGCGAGAAGAAGCCATCAGGGAAGCGACCTGATGGTCTTCCAAATGATCGGCCAAGCACCCGTTGGCGCGGACATTTAATCCAGTGACAATCATAATCGAGAGGGGATTCAAATGAAGAACGTATTATCCAGCTTTGAGGAGGCGGCGAACCTTGTCAAAGACGGCGATGTTGTGACGACGGGTGGGGCGACCTTTCACCGGGCACCGATGGCGTTTTTGAAAGAACTGATCCGCCAGAAGAAAAGAGATTTGGTTCTGATCGACCGTGAACCGGCGATCGATTTCGATATATTGATCGGGGCCGGCTGCGTGGCCAAGGTCCGGGCCGGCTTGCTGGCCTTTGAGCTGCTTGGGTTTGCCCCCAA
>Ga0316204_10003030_pt1 | contig 35323 bp, 13 predicted proteins | sample 6monrhotite_MG_2_FD_205661 | JGI IMG/M metagenome (GOLD analysis project Ga0316204, IMG submission 205661) | Microbial mat bacterial communities from mineral coupon in-situ incubated in ocean water Damariscotta River, Maine, United States -... | ecosystem: Environmental > Aquatic > Marine >... | reverse complement strand
TTTTTTGGGTCGATGGGCCAGACATGGTTGGCGTTTTTGCCTGCGCTCATGGATTTTCCCTGGCCCAGGCCAGCCGAACCCATACTCATCACGGCATAGATTTCCATCTTGAATCCTTGGGATTCATCGATTAGCACTTGGTGCCAAATGCTATCTTTTTTATCTATTTCCTGTATGAAGAACACGCCATCAGGTTCGTAATAACCGTCGTGGACAAACCTGTCTTTGTAGGTACTCGGTCCGCCGTCGATTTGATTGGTACACATGTTGTTGTTGGGAGTGTCTTTGTTGTATTTTGAACCTACACCAATGGGAAAGTCACCAACACCACAGGCGGCGAAGACGGTGTCTTTGCTATAGTTTTTGGGGTTGTAGGTATTGATTGGTTCAAAATTGAATTCGAAACTACGGTTGGGTGGTGGTTCTGGGGCACCACCAGCCCAAACTGAAATTGCATTAAATAGCAATGCAAATAGAAAACTATATCTGGTAACTACACCTGCCATAACAATCTACCCTATGCCTACGAACATGTATTTATTGTTAGGTGTCATTTCGCCCGCTCAATCACACTGTTTGCGGCAGATTCGTCTTGAATCTCATAGCGAATTAACTAGCCAGTTGAGTGCATTCCATACCTGACGCTTTATGTTGTTTTATTGAAAAACTAATAATTTCTTAATGATGAGGCTTAAAGTTTTTCATATTAATGTTTTGTTAATTATACTTAAGTTGTGCTTTATCGCAAAGGGTGTTTGCGTTAGTTAAGGAGTTTTCTGGAAAAAAATTAATAAAAGCTTGTTATCGATTAAATATACATGTTTTTTCGAGATCTTCTGTGCATTTTTGAGGAGGCTGTGGCTGGTGGAGGTCCAAAATCATTAGGATTCTCTCGGAGCGAAGGCTAGAACCACGCTGGAGTGATGAATTAATATTTTAAAGCAATGTTAAAAATATGTAATTAGTTGAGGTTTGCCACTTCTATGGGGGGGGTTGGCCTTTATTATTCCTGCGCAGACTTAGCCAAAGAGCCAATAACCCCAGGATCAGGAATATAGGTCCGTGTGTGCCACTGCCGCCTCTATTTTCGGCAGCCTGCGGGGAGTTATTGCCCCCGTCAGTCGCTGCGAGTGCAGGGCCACTTGGGTCGATGATAGTGCCGTTAACAACGCCGTCAGCATCACCTGATCCGCCATCAATCAGCGTCAACGTTACCTCTCGATCGTTAATGACAGTATTGGCCGAATAGTCGCTCATTGCTTGGGTCGCCGCATCATATTTGTACCAACGGATGCCAGCTGGCAATGCTTCAGGAAAGTAAAAGGTGATCGCGACGCTTGCCGGATTGCTGTTGTCTACAGTCAAACCATCGATTCGGAAATCAAACAGATGATAAGGCATTGCCTCAACAGAGAGTTGGTTAGCAATAATATCTTCGCTATCCATTGCGCCCAGAAAATTGATCACGCCATCACTACTGGATAAACCCACGCTGGCAGAATAATCAGCCGTATTGATTGGATAGATATTAGCTTCGTCGTTATCGTCGACGCCGTTACTGTTTGTGTCCACATATGCTTGAGCCTGATAGCGATCATCAATGCCATCCCCTAGTAGATCATTGGGGTCTGTAGTAACGGTGCTAAAAGACATCTCAGTCGACCAGTCAGACCATATGTCGTTGCTATCTTTATGTTTGGTTCTCAGCCAGTATTGAGTCGCTTTTCTGAGGACACCGTTAGGCACAAGCAATTGTCGATGGGCGATGCTGTTGGTATCGGCATTGCTGTCAAGATCAAGCTGTCGATCCAGTACTAATGTACTCTCTGCGAAAGTTTGGTCAGTACTGATTTGCCAGCGTGAGGCTGACAAATAGTCGCCCGCCAATAGATCGGGATCATCAAATGCCTCGCTATCAAAAACCTGTCCCGTAAGCGCTGTATCATTAGATACCTGTTGTAAAAGTGGTAGGTAAGGGCGATGAAGATCAATAGTGTCACTACCAAGCACTGGGTTCGAACCATGCTGTACTTCATCGTAATCACTGTCACCATCATTATCACTGTCAGGGGCGTTGGGGTTCGTTCCAAGCGAATATTCGCTGCTGTCGCTTAGGCCGTCATTGTCATTGTCAGCTTCAGCATAAGAACTATCGAGACTGGTAAAAAAAGTCAGCTCCCACTCATCCAGCAGGCCATCGCCGTCGGTATCAGTTTCAGTGATAGAGCTATCACTTGAAATAGCTGTGATGGTGAATTGGCGTGGTGAACCACTGACATAGCTGTATGAAGCTTTATTTTTCATATCTATGCTTTGCCCGGTACTGGTATCCGTCAGTGTGATTTTGTACTCGGCAGGCACAACAGCAGAATTCCATTCCAGAGATAGTTCCTGTCCATCAAGATTAGAGTCGGTAAAAAAAGTCCACTCACGGCTTTGCCCCTGGGACTTAATGTCATACCAGAATTGGGTGTCATTCAGCCCCCATTCTGAATGGGGAAAATAGGCCATTATCGCCGCCGGGGCAGGGTGGGCAGGGGCGTCATATTTAACATCGTAACCAACACTGGCATCGGCAAACTCGCCAAAGGTGATTTGACTATGATATTCACCCACTGATGATTTGATTTTAATGGTCCAATCAGTGGTGATGGCATGAGCCTGTTGCTGGACTAGGGCAAAAGAAAAAATTACAGCCAGTAGTATTACCCGACCACTCAACCTGGTCATGAGGTTAATCAGGTTATGCCTATAATTGGTGCTGCTTAACGTCATCATTTGTAGAACCTCAGCACAATCGTGTCGTTGGTCTCAATCCTCACCCACCAGCCTTCCCAGGGTGCAATGCTCATGGCACCATCGGCCACACTCTTGGTGTTGTCATAAAGCTGTGTTGCGGGGTTGTAACGATAGATGGTATTTAATACCCAGGTGTTGGTGACGGCGGTGGTAAAAGAAACCCAGTCCCCCGCAGCCGTACAACCGCCACTGGCGGTGCTGTTGCAGAGTTTGACATCCGCGCTAAGCAATAGGTCTTTGTTAATCGGGTAGGGGTTGCCGATAATATTGGCGCCAGGGCTCAAGCTAAGGTCGACACATTGTGTGCCAGGAAAATTAGTAGCGTCACACTCGGCAACATTTTCGCCGTTGTATTGGTCATCAATGGTCACGCTGCTAGGCGCATTCACCACCAGCCAATAGCCTTTTGCAGGTGTTGCGGTAGGTGCCTGGGCGTAGCGTCCATCCCAGGTGCCAGCAACCGAGCCAGCCCATTGATAGGTATTCGGTGCAAAGCCAAGGTCATCTACCAGGATGCTGTAAAAATCATTCTTCTGGGTCAGGTGTGTGGGGATGGAAACCATATGCCAGAAGTTCATGCCTGCAGATAGGGTTGTGCCGGTAACAGGGCCAGTGATCTCAACAGTGATGGTGGCAATATTGGAATCGACACGCGCATCCGCAGCCTTGAAGGTGAAACTATCGGAACCAGTAACACCTGGATTTGGTACATACTGGAAGGCCCCTGTGCTGGCGTTGGTGATAGTGGCTGTGCCGAGAGAACCATTGGCAACAATAGAGTAGGTCAAGGGATCACCGTCATCATCGCTTGCCGTAAGTATTTCTGTTGCGGTGACATCCTTTAGTACATAGAGGACACCATTGTCAGCCACCGGGGCGATGTTGGACACCGGTGTGACACTTACCTCATTTGAATTGGCAGACTCAATACTGCCGTTGAAAGCTCGCAGCACGTAGTAATAGGTTGTGTCGTTGCTGACCGTGGTATCTGCATAAGCTGTCGTTGTGTTGTCGTTGATGGTGTTGATCAGCGCATAACCGCTACCGCTGGTGGTGCTGCGATAGATGCGCTGTTGTGTTGTACTTCCGGAGGTAGATACCATCCACGCCAGATCGACCCTGGCATCATCTGCTACTGCACCAAGCGCGGTAGGTGGATTAAGAATGCTGGCCGAGGGTGTAGCTGTGGCCTCATTGGAATTTGCCGATTCCTGGCTGCCATCGAAAGCCCGGACAATATAATAATAAGGTGTTTCATTGGTAACAGTCGTATCAGTAAAGCTGGTCGTTGTATTGTCGGCAATCGTATTAATTAGTGCGTAACCACTGCCGCTGGTAGTGCTGCGATAAATGCGTTGTGCCGTCACATCGCCAGAAATAGAGGCTGACCAGCTCAGATAAACCTCAGCGTCACCGGCTGTAGCACCAAGGGAGGCAGGTGGATTGGGTGCAATGTTATCGATAGCCGCAGCACTGGCTTCATTCGAGTCTGACGATTCCTGGCTACCGTTAAAAGCGCGAACCACGTAGTAATAGCTTGTCCCTGTCGTTGCCGTGGTATCAACGTAGGTGGTAGTCGTGTTGTCAGTAAGGGTGCCAATCAAGGCATAACCACTGCCACTGCTAGTACTGCGATAAATTCTCTGTGTCGTTGTTTCGGGAGATGTTGAAACCGTCCATGACAGATTGATGGAACCACCATTGTCAGCAGCTGTATCAGCCGCACTCAGGCTGGTTGGTGCATTGGGTGGGGCGCTGGCAATGGTGGCATGGGTTGAAGAAACCCAGTTATCGTAACCGACCACCTTGATACGATCGTTGTTGTAGTCCGCCACCAGCACCGAGGTCTGATCAGCAATCCGGGCCAAGCCAAAACCGAATCGTGTGGCGCCGGAGTTGAACTGGAAATTGCCAGTACCTGAGGCAGAGCCACCAAAGGTCATTAAGACACTGCCATTGGCATCAAACTGTTGAATTCGGTGATTGTCACGTTCACTGACCCAGAAACCGCCATCGGCCTGGATGGTAACCTGATAGGGAAAACTAAGCTGGCCGCTGGCTGTGCCGGTGGTCATACCGTAACCAAAGAAGAAACCACAACTGTCGGAGGACTCATAGATATCGTCATTACCGCTGTCGGTTATGATCACCCGGGTGCCACTGGCATTCGTTGCGATGCCGCGCGGGTTAGATGTGGTCAAACTACCTGCGGCGCAGGTGCTCCACGATGTGCCGCTATTGCTGGATCTATATACCTTGTTGTTGTAATCCAACGCATAGACAATCGCGCCATCATCGCTGACAGCAACATCGGCAACACTGGTGGCGCTGCCAGGAAATGTCCCCGAGCTCGCCCATGAGCTGCCGCCATTGGTTGATGTAATCAGGTTTGATTTACCATCATCGCTAATAAAGATTTTTTGCCCATCAGCACTAATGGCAATGCCATAGACTTTTGCGCTGGCACCTGTGCCCGACACACCACTCCATGAAGAGCCGCCATTGGTGGATTTGAAAACATAGGGGCTGGTCTTGTCCAGCATCCACATGTTGTCGCTGTTGTTTGGATCAACGGCAATGTCTTGTGGATTACTGCCTGGGCCGGTGTAGTGAGTTGTAAAAAAGGCATCATCGATATGATAGGGATATTGGCCATCGGCGAGGATGGCGGCAGCGTTGTTTTTACCATCCCAGATTTCACTAGTGGCGCCACTGGTTTTGTTGGCGGAAGCGAATGAACCCGGAGTCAGAAGGTCGCGTTGTTTTGATCCCCCGGTGTTGTAGATCTTGATCCAGGTCAGCGCATCACTCGCCAGGGTATAAGAAATGGTGGTGGTTTCTGGCGCATTCGGATTGAATGGATTGGGGCTGGCAGAGACGCTTGAAATATTGCTGGCACCGGATGGCAAAGTGATGCCGGAGATAGTCTGCGGGTTGGTGCCAGTGACAGTGTCGGCGTCGTTATAGGTCACACGGACATCATAGGTCTCGCCCTGTGTCAGCGCGATAATAGTCGTGTCATACGGACTTGCTACATGTGCAGCCGCCGTCATCCAGTTGCTCCAGGAACCAGCCGAAGACAGTTTGTAGTCAACGGTATAGGTGTTATTGCTATTTATGTCGTTGCTATACGGCATCGATACATCAATCGATGTCGAGCTTGCCGAAACAGCCGTTGCTACTCCCACGGTGGTTGAATTCACAGGCAGCGCAATGCTGCTGACGGTTTGTGGGTTGGTGCCGGTGACGCCGTCGCCATCGTTATAGGTCATGCGCACATCATAGGTTTCAGCTAGGGTTAGGCCGGTGATGGTGGTGGCATAAGGGCTGGCCGTATTGGCCGCGGCAGTGCCCCAGTTGGACCATGAGCCGGATGAGGAGAGTTTGTAATCAACCGTATAGGTATTGTTGCTATTGCTGTCATCACTATAGGGCATGCTGACATCAATGCTGGTGGCACTGGCGGCGGTGGCGGTGGCCGTGCCTGCCGTGGTAGTTGCAACGGCAGTGCCGATCTGCAGATGGGTGGTGGATGACCAGTTGTCATAACCGACCTGCTTGATGCGCGTATTGCTGTAGTCGGCAACCAGGACATAGGGTTGGCCACTGATGGTGGCCAGGCCCAGACCAAAGGGGTTTGCGGCAACGCTGAACTGGTAATTGCCCGAACCCGTAGTGGTGCCGCCATAAACCATCAGGCTGTTGCCGTTGGCATCGAATTGCTGGATACGGCGGTTGTCACGCTCGCTGACCCAGAAGCTGCCATCGGCCTGGAGTTCAACCTGCTTGGGGTAGTTAACGTCGCCCGCTGCCGTGCCGTTGACAATGCCCAGATTGCTAAAGCTGATGCAGCTGTTTGTGGATTTGAACAGCTGGTGACCGGAACCGTCAGCGACAATCAGCGTGGTGCCTGCGGCATCGGTAGTGATGCCCGTGGCCGAGTTACTCAGGCCGGTGGCACTGCAGGTGCTCCAGGAACTGCCACTATTGGTGGACTTATAGATGATGCCGCTATTGTCCAGGGCGTAGACGGTGGTGCCGGTGCTATCGATGGCGACGTCGTCTATCGCTGTAGTCGACAATGCGCCCGAGGTTGTCCAGGATGAACCGCCATTGGTCGACATATTGAGGCTGGACTGACCATTGTCGCTGACATAGATCTTCTGGCCATCGTCGCTGACGGCAATACCGTAGCCTTTGGCCGAAGTGCCGGTGCCTGAGACGCCGCTCCAGCTTGAACCACCATCGGTGGATTTATATACATAAGGACTGGTCTTGCCGGTGGCCCAGAGGATATTGCTGTTCGATGGATCGATGGCAACGTCATGGGGGTTGCCGCTGAAGGCAAAGTGGGCACCGAAAAAGGCATTATCGATGTTGTAGGGATATGATCCGTCCGCCAGGACGTTGTTAAGATCATCCTTTCCATCCCAAATATCACTGGGGTTGCCGCTGCGGTTGGTGGTGGTAAAGGAGCCAGGGGTCACCAATTCACGCTTCAGTACAGCGCCGCCATCATAGATCCGTAACCACAGCAACGCGCTATTGGTCAGGGTATAAGAAATGCTAGTGGTCTCAGCGGCGCCGGCATTAAACGGATTAGGGGTGGCAGAAATGCCGGAAACATTGGCGGCACTAACAGCGCCAGAGAGACACAATAAGGCCGCGCCGAGAAATTTCCCGACTACGCTTCTGCCTTGATGATGACTAAATCGTTGTTGTCTGTCGGTCAGCATGTTTTTTCCATATCTCCGATCACTTCATTACTGGGCACAAAACGCCGAATCATCCGCGGGATTACAGGGATAAAGATCCCCCTGTGACCAGGTAGATGAACCATTCCACCACTTCAGCGCGGGATCATAGTGATCCCAGTCACCGTCCGTATAGGTGTAATCTGAACTGTTATTCGCTTGCCCATTCCAGGTGTACTGCCCCCCGGTTACATTGGTTTGTTTTCCAGATGCAGGGGCGGCCTGGCCAGGTGGCGGTGGCGGTGGTAGGAAGGTTGGGTCTATCAAATATGCCGCCTTGCCACTGATTGGTTCTATGGTGAGTAAGGCCGTATAGGGATTCATGGCAAATGTGCCGGCTGGGATTCCACTAGCCGGGTCGGCTGTCGCCATATTGTATTGGCGCAAGGTAAACGACTGTGCCGCCGTGTTGCTTGTGGAATAGTCCAGATTACGCATGTCTATCTCGAACTCTGTCCTCAACTCACCGGGGACAGTTACAGTTTGAGTAATCATCGGTTTTTTGTCGAACTCGCTCTTAAAGAAATCGAGTTCCACGCCGTCTGCGTTGAGATACATGCGAATGGCTATGACTGTTGGATCCCCTGTGCCGTTACCAGAGATATTGTGATCCGTGTGCAAGGGGCGGGTGGCATTGTTTGTCTTCATGGTTCCCCCGCCTTTACCGCCCGAGGGTGACTGAATTCCCCCTGCCGATGAACCTGAGCCACTGTTTTTGTAATACACCTCCTGAGCCCAGCCTGTAGTGGGATCGCCCAGGATTTGGTGCCAGTATTTGTCCCCACCAGTGTCAATAACTTCAACGAGATAAGGGGTATTGTCGGTACCCTCTCCACCACAGATGGGCACCCCCCCCACACGATCGCAGTAGCCGGGATGAGGTTTTAGATCTACGCCGCCGGCGGAGTCCTCATACCCCCATATCTTTGCCTCTGTACAAGGATTGTTTCCATCGTTGGGATCACCACCGCCACCGGAAAAACCGCAGTCGAAATAAACAGACGAGCCCGAAACGGCCTGGAATTCCAGACCAAAGCCCTCACCCGCGAAATTATGGGTAAATTCTGCGTAGAGTGGATGGCACCAAAGCAGGAGTATCATCATTACGCTATGGTGCAGGTTTGTGATGTGTGTTTTTATCAATCATGCCTCTAGAAAATAGGCACTTACCCTGCGGCCTAAAATGAAATTTTTTCCTTATATATGTTGTCGGCATCTCAGAGCGATTTATTAGAATTTATTAATGATTTTTTTCTATTTTAGATTGTTGATTTTAAATTGATGTGGTGCTGCGTAACTCAGTGTTTTGTGAAGAGTGATTTGTATTTAAGGTTTTGATTTAAAACAATAAATATGGGGGGGTAGGTGTCTGGCTTTTAACGGTGTTCTGTAGTGCTGCGAAAACTAATTTCGTTTTTTAAAGTGGGTTTTTCAGGGGGTTTAACGATGATAAATATAAGTTAGTTAAAACAATGTTAATTATCGAATGGAAGAACGAAATCGATATTCAGAAATTGAATTTTTATGTCGGTATTGGTGCCTGTTTCACCCTGGGTGCTTGGTAATTAATGGTCGGTAAGGTTTGATTTAGAAAGGCGTGTGTTCAGGTTGCAATTTTCCTTGCGTGCCATCGTTCATCGTTGTTTGCGGAATTTTTTCTCTAGGAAGATTCCTGATTCTTTTTTCTATGGCCTCTAAATTGTGTTGTGCTCGCGCATCACCATCTTGCGCGGCCTTGCGGAACCAGAACAGTGCTTGGTCAATATCTTGAGGGACGCCTAGGCTCTTCGTATACATAATTCCAAGACTAAATTCTGCCGCAGGGTTATTCTGCTGTGCCGCTTTATGGAACCAGGATAAAGCCTGGGCGTAATCCTTTTTAACACCCTTACCGCTAGAATATATTAGGCCGAGAAATAGCTGGGCATCGGAGTTACCCTGAGCGGCGGCTTGTTTGAACCATGTTTGGGCTTGTTTGTAGTCTGTTGGAATGTCGATACCTGATTGGTACATCAAACCAAGTAAAAGCTGAGCATCGACATTTCCGGATAACGCCGCGTATTTAAATAAATGGATCGCACGCTCAATATCTTTTTGTGCGCCATTCCCCTGTAGATGTTTCATGCCTAATTCGTGCGCAGTGATGGCGTGTGTAGCCGCTGCCGTATCCCGGTTTTCTGCCCGTGAGAAATTCTGTTTAGCTGAAGGTGTATGTGTCGATTGGTTTGATAGTGTTTCCCTGTAATTCAAAGAAGCTGAAGCCGGAGTCATAAACGTTAGTTGAACAAGAAAAGTGGCAAACAACGTCAGAAATAAATTTCGATGTTTGTTCATGTTATCCGCTCCGTAATGTTTGCGATATGGCGAGCTGGTATTGATGGCGTTGTTAGTCTTTATTTCCATACTCTGTTGCCGCCGTTACGCTTTGCCTCACAGAGTGCCTTATTACCGTTTTCTATCAGTTCGTCGCCTTTCAATGCGTCATCAGGGAAACTGGCAATGCCAACGCTGACGGTGACAGAGCCGCTGGGTTGTGAGGCTCGGCCCACGAATGGGTAGACTTCTACTGTTTTTCGCATTTTCTCTGCCACAGTATTAGCGCCTATCTTGGGTGTTTCTGGTAATACCAGTACAAATTCATTTTCACCATAACGGCAGGTCAAATCAGAGGCTCGAACATTGTTTTTTAACAAATCGGCCAGAAAACGTAGTAGGTCGTCACTGTCCGTACGACCATGGGCATCGTTGTATTGCTTCATGTCATCCACTTCTAAAAAACAAAGCGAAAATGAATGGTAGTAACGGTGTGAGCGAGTCAATTCCGTACCAAGGTATTTTTTGAAGTAACGCCGGTTATAAAGATTTGTTAATTCATCGACTAAAGGGAGGTCTTTGAGTTCCAGATTGGCACACTCTAGCTGATCCTCATTGGCATGGGTTTCCTCGCACATTTGATATATTTCTTATTTTTATAAATACGGTTTTGTTGCCACAAGTGGTGGATTACCCGCTCTCTCAATTGCTTGCTTGTTTGCTGTGTGATTGCAAAAAAACATATGCCTACCTCTTCTATTGCCTGCTGTAAGAAGATTAAAATTTCTCATAAATGATACCTGAGGCCACCCGTTAACTATACAATAATCTTGCAAATACGCATATGTATTATGCAATAAAATTAGTATTTTTTAAGATAATAGTGATTTAAAATCAATTATCGGATGATTTCAAGATATTTTTAGTTGTTTGTTTGCATTATTGCAAAAGATTTCTATTGTCTGGACGGGGGCAAGTTTTTTGATGCAAATTGCAAGGCGTTAATCATTTCAGTGAGGTTGAGTGTTGGTTGCTTCAGCCCTCACCGGTTGCTGATTGATGTGCTGTTAGCTAGCACCGCTAATGCCGTCAATTTATCCAGTTTCTTGTTGGGTCTTGTGCAATGGTGGGAGGAAGGGAGATTGGCGAATCGATTGGTTGTTACCATGGGTTGCACCCCTAGCGGCTTAAATCTGGCTTTAGCAATCTGTTTCGTTTGAGGTTCAGATGACCAAGAAAGGTAATTGGCTAGTGGAGCTGTTTGTAACAAAAAACCTTATTTGCGTCTCTCTTGGGGTGGCTTAGTGGGAGGGCTTGGATTTTATGTAATGCCATCGTATTTTCAATCTGTGAGGGAGTAGCGCCGCGATCTAAATGTTTGGCTGTAACTATAGTTCGCCAGATATCAAGCGTTTCTCACTTTCTTCAGAGGCAGAGTTGATCATGTGCTCCATGAAGGCGCTGACTACTGCTGTTTTACGAAGAGTGTTATGGGTCAGGACCCAAAGATCGCTGGTTAAGGCTGAGCCGGGCGGGAACACGGCTTTGAGCGTAGGCTCTGGCTCGCCTAAATGGCAAGGCAGCATTCCCATGCCAATCCCTGCTTTAATCGCGCTAAATATGTTCATTGTGCTGTTACTACGAAGAACAACGGCTTCTTCTGATGTATAAGATCTTAGCCAGGAGTTGGCGGTGATCTGAGGCATGCTTTCGTCGCCACAGACGATGAAGTGTTTTGCTAAATCTTCAGGGCTGTCGGGTGTTCCATGCTCTGTGAGGTAACTGTTTGAGGCATACAGTGCCCAGCCAAGGGTGGCAATCTTCTCACCAATAAGTTCCTGGGGTGGGTTTCGGCACAGGCGTAGTGCTACATCCGCCTCGCGCTTTGCTAAATTGAAAAAATTGTCTCCTGAAATCAACTCAATTTCGACATTGGGATATTTCTGCCGAAAACTTAATAGGTGTGGCGGCAAAAAATTCGCCATTAGAGCGTCGGTAGTCGTGATCCGTAGGGTGCCGCTAAGCTGGTGGTCTTGGTCTGTGAGGCGTAAGTTTAAGGCAGAAATATCGGCATCGACCTGTGATGCCACTTCCATGATGATCTTGCCGGCTTCGGTTAGTTCATAACCTTCTGATTTACGGTCAAATAATCGTAAGCCTAGGGAGCTTTCAAGTCCCGCTATGCGGCGGAAAACAGTGGAGTGGTTGACGTTGAGCACGCGCGCCGCACGGGATAAATTCCCGGTGCGGCTAACAACAACAAAGTAATAAAGGTCATCCCAATTGATCATGCTTATTTAAATCAAATGCGCAAAATATTAGGCATTTTACCTTATTTTCAGTTGATTAGCGGTGTTTCCTATTTTTTGTTGCTTTGATTCAATCAATAAGTGTAGTTCTTAGACTTTGTAGAAAATGCCGTAAATCCGAGATTTTTTGCGTGATCTTGGCAACCATTAGCAATGAGCTTGTTAGAAAATAATGTTAAACTAACGTTTAAAAGTTGTAACAGAAGATAGAGGGCAAGGCAATACGCTGAGTTGGTTACTGAAACAAGGACAGGCCCTGTCCTAGCGGAAAAGACACTTATTTGCAGTATTAGGCAAATGCGCGTGCCAGGCGACGTTTTGTATAAACATCTTCGCTTTGGGCAAAATGCCTAGCAACAAAGTACCAAACACTCGCAGGATGCGGACATAACAGACGTTTAATTAAAAGAAGTTTTTAACTTATGTCTACACCCTGCTTACAAATGGCTGCGTTTCAGTAGCCTGTATCCATATGTGGATTAATGATCTTTGCAAGCGCGCAAGGCGCTTCTGCTTAACGTTTCTTTTAGTTGCGATAAGCCTCAACACCGTTGTGCTGGCAGCCAATCTTAGTAACCAAAGCGCGGCGCCTAATCCGTTCAATCCCAGTCTGGGTGAAAGCTCTACCATCTCCTATGATCTTGCCAATAACTCCTTGTTATGGCTCAAGGTCTATGACAGCGGGGCGACCTTGCAGCGCGACCTTGTCACGCCGGGCAGCTTCACTGCCACTAATCGCACAGCTGGTGCCGGGAAAACCGAGGTTTGGAATGGTCGCAATAATGCGACAGCCATTTTGCCGAATGGTAGCTATCCGTACCATATTGATAGTGCGTTTTTTGAGGCAAACTCGTCCGCATTTTCATTATCGGGTCAACAAGTTCATGATATAGCTGTCGATCCCTCCGATCCGAATATTGTCTGGTCGTTAAATAAGTCGGACAACTACGTCTACAAGTCCACCAATGGTGGTGTCAACTTTAGTCCGGTCAACGGCACAGGTGCCGACGCCAAGGCCTACGGCATTGTGGTTAGCAATAATGGCCAGACGATCTACATCGCCAATGAAGGTCAAGGCGCTCTTATTCGTAGTACCAATGGCGGTTCATCATGGGGCGTCACTGCCAATCTGCCTAGCACCCAGCCGCGCGATGTTGCGATTAACAGCAGCGGATCTACGATCTATGTAACCGCATCCGGTGGCTCAATCAAGGACGTCTACAAATCCACCAACAGCGGTGCCAGTTGGAGTATCTGTAGCTTGTCGGGTATCACTCTATCCGATGAGGTTCGCGGGGTTGCCACCGATGCGACCGGCACGACCTTATTGATTGTCGATTCTGCTAATGACCGCATCCTACGTTCGGCAGATGGTTGTTCCAGCGCTTCGGTCGTTCCTAATATTTCTAGTGGCAGCGGCGCTGGCCAATTGTCCAACCCGTATCAGGTCGAGTTGCTAGGTGATGGCAAGTTCTGGGTCAGCGACCGGAATAATCATCGCATCCAGCAATTTGATGCCAACGGGAATGTGCTCATGGTATACGGCGGCACCACCGCAGGTTCCGGCAATTATCAGTTCGACTTCGCTACCAACAAATACCCCGGCCTCGATGTCGCTACGATTGCTGGCCAGCCGTATATCTTTGTGGCTGATTACAACAACATTCGCGTAAAAAGGATCGGCTTTGACAACTGGGTATCGAGCACAGACATCGTTATCTCCGCCAATACTGTCCCGGTTGGCGGTTACACCATTGACGATGTGATTCCGGCCGGCCAGATTTCTCAGGCCAGCGATGGCAGCGGTAATCTCACCATCAGCTGGAAGGCGCGGGATAACCAGGCCGATAACGTTATACTCAACACCTTCCAATATTCCGATGACGGGGGTAGCAGTTGGTACACACCCAATAACGGCGACGCTTCCGGAGCACTGTCAGTTAACTGGGATGATAACGGCGGCGGTGGCTGGTCATCGGCCACCAGCTTAGCTGCGGCGACTGCTCATAGTTTTAGTTTTAACAGCCAGCATGCCGATGTCACGGCGGTGCGGTCGCTGGACAATGTTGATCAAAGCGACATCCAGATCCGCTTTACTGTAAACGATGGCGCCAGCGACTCAGCCAATCCGGTGACCTCTGAGAGTGTGCGTGTCGATAATCTAAATCCCAATAACACAATAATCTCCAGTAGCTACGATCCAGACACTGACACGCTGATTCTTACCGGCACCAACTTCACCAGTATCGCCGCCACATCGACAGATATTAAATCTTACGTCGATTGGAGCAAGATGGTCTGGGACATCAATGCTGACAATGCGGTCAGCGCCAACATTAGCTTTGTGCTCGGCGATGTCAGTAGCTTGACCGTTACCAATGCCAGCACCTTGACCTTGGTGGTTACTGCGGCCAAGGGGGCGGCGATTGAGACCACGCCTGGGGTTGGTGCACCCGGTGGCACTGACAGCTTGGATGTCGCGGCGGGCTTCAGTATTGACGTGTTTGGCAATGCCGCCACCACCGATGGTGTGAGTGATGGGCCGTTGGCAAGAACCAATAATCCACCCGTCGGTGGTTTCAGCGCTGACGATGTCATTCCGGCGGGCCAGATCAGCCAGGCCACTGATGGCAGCGGCAACATTACGATTAACTGGAAAGCACGCGATGATCAAAGCGATAACGTCAGCTTAAACAGTTTCCAGTACTCTGATGATGGTGGGGTCAGCTGGCACACGCCCAATAACGGTGATGCTTCAGCGGCTTTGTCGGCCAACTGGGATGACAATGGTGGCGGGGGCTGGTCGACGGCCACCAGTCTTGCGGCAGCGACCGCCCATAGTTTTACATTTAACAGCCAGCACGCCGATGTCACTGCAGTGCGGTCGCTGGACAATGTTGATCAAAGCGACATCCAGATTCGCTTTACTGTGAATGACGGCAGTGTTGACTCGGTTAACCCGGCCACCTCGCAAAGTGTTCAGGTCGATAATCTGAATCCCAATGTCACGATTGTCTCCGCTGCCTACGACGCCGACACTGACATCCTGGTTGTTACCGGCACTAACTTCACCAGTATTGCACCGGCCTCGTCGGACATTAAATCAATCGTCGATGGGACAAAGTTTGTCTGGGACATCAACGGAGATGATGCTGTCAGCGCCGACATTACCTTTGTTCTAGCAGATGTTACTAGCCTCACCGTCACTAATGCGACGACGTTAACCTTAGTTCTTACCGCTGCCAAAGGCGCCGCGATTGAAGCCACCGCCGGGTATGGTGCGGCGGGTGGGGCGGATACGTTAGATGTGACGGCCGGTTTCTCTATCGATGCGTTTGGCAATGTCGCCACTAGCGACGGTGTCAGCAATGGCCCACTTACAAGTTCAATAATAAACACTCCGCCTGTGGCTGGTTACATGGCCGATGAAGTCATCCCAAGCGGCCAGATCAGCCAGGCCACCGATGGCAGCGGTTTAGTTAGCATCAACTGGAAGGCGCGCGACGATCAAAGTGATAACGTCACGCTCAATAGCTTTCAGTATTCAGATGATGGCGGAACCAGCTGGTTTACGCCGAATAATGGCGACCTCTCAGCGGCCTTGTCGACCAACTGGGACGATAATGGTGGCGCTAGTTGGACGACGGCCACCAGCTTTGCAGCAGCCAGCACGCATAGTTTTTCTTTTAACAGCCAGCATGCTGATGTTACGGCAGTGAAGTCACTGGACAACATCGATCAAAGCGACATACAGATTCGCTTCACTGTAAACGATGGCGCCAGCGACTCAGTCAATCCGGCGACCTCAGAAAATGTGTCGGTCGATAACCTTGCGCCAACTGACACGATTGTTTCGGGCACTTATGACCCCGGTACCGATACGCTGGTTATTACTGGCACCAACTTCACCAGTATCGCCGCCACTTCGACCGATATTAAGACCTATGTTGATTGGAGCAAATTGGTCTGGGACATTAATGGCGATAATGCGGTCAGCGCTAATATCAGCATTGCCCTCGGCGATGTCAGTAGCCTGACCGTCACCAATGCCACCACCTTGACCTTGGTGTTTACTGCAGCCAAAGGTACGGCAATTGAAGCCACGCCTGGGGTTGGTGTGGCGGCTGGCGCCGACAGCTTGGATGTCGCGACAGGTTTCAGTATTGATGTCTTTGGCAATGCCGCCGCCACCGATGGTGTGAGTGATGGGCCGTTGACGAGAACCAACAATCTACCCGTTGGTGGTTACAGCGCTGACGATGTCATTCCGGCGGGCCAGATCAGCCAGGCCACTGATGGCAGCGGCAACATTACGATTAACTGGAAAGCACGCGACGATCAAAGCGATAACGTCAGCTTAAACAGCTTCCAGTACTCTGATGATGGTGGGGCCAGTTGGTACACGCCTAATAACGGCGACGCTTCCGGAGTGCTGTCAGCTAACTGGGATGATAACGGCGGGGGTGGCTGGTCGACAGCTTCCACCTTTGCTGCGGCGACCGCCCATAGTTTTAGTTTTAACAGCCAGCACGCCGATGTCACGGTAGTGCGGTCGCTGGACAATGTTGATCAAAGCGACATCCAGATCCGCTTTACTGTAAACGATGGCGCCAGCGACTCAGCCAGTCCGGTGACCTCTGAGAGTGTGCGAGTCGATAATCTCGCCCCGAATGTGACGATTGTTTCGAGTGCCTATAACGCCGCTACCAATACCCTGGTTATTAGCGGCACCAACTTCACCTCTATTGCGCCGGCCAGTACCGATATCAAGGGTGACGTCGACTGGAGCAAATTGCTATTGGATATTAACGGCGATAATGCAGTTACCGCTGATCTCTCGTTTGTGCTCACGGATGTCAGCAGTCTGATCGTTACCAATGACACCACCTTGACCTTGGTGTTTACCGCGGCCAAGGGCGTGGCGATTGAAGCCAGCGCCGGCTTTGGTGCGGAAGGGGGGGGGGACACACTTGATGTTACGAGCGGGTTTTTGATTGATGCCGTTGGCAATGTCGCCACCACCGACGGCGTCAGCGATGTCCCGTTAGGCCTTACTGCACCGGTCGGTGGTTACACTGCCGATGATCTTATTCCGTCCGGCCAGATCAGCCAGGCCACTGATGGCAGTGGCATCATTACGATCAACTGGAAGGCACGCGATGCTCAGTCTGACAATGTCAGCCTCAAAAGTTTCCAGTATTCTGATGATGGGGGTAGCAGCTGGTACACACCTAATAACAGCGATGCCTCTGCGGCCTTGTCGCCTAACTGGGACGATAATGGTGGCAGTGGTTGGGGTAGTGCCGCCAGCTTTGCTGCGGCGACCGCCCATAGTTTTAGTTTTAACAGCCAACACGCCGACATCACGGCGGTGCAGTCGCTGGACAATGTTGATCAAAGCGATATTCAGATCCGCTTCACTGTTAATGACGGCTCTAGCGACTCAGTCAATCCAGCAACTTCTGAGAGTGTAGCGGTCGATAATCTCGCACCCAATGACTCCATAATCTCTGGTACTTACGATCCCGATACTGACACGCTGGTTCTCACCGGTACCAATTTCACTAGCATTGCGCCAGCCACTAGCGACATCAAGGGTGACGTTGACTGGAGCAAGTTTGTCTGGGATATCAATGCTGATAATGCAGTCACTGCAGACATCAGTGTGGTGTTGGTTGATGTCAGCAGCCTCACCGTCACCAATTCGACTACCTTAACGCTGGTCTTTACTGCGGCCAAGGGCACGGCGATTGAAGCCAGCGCTGGGGTCGGTGCGGCAGGTGGCGCCGACAGCCTGGATGTTGCGGCGGGCTTTAGTATTGATGGATTTGGCAATGTTGCCACCACCGATGGCGTCAGTGATGGGCTACTGGCTCTGACCAACACCCCGCCAGTGGCTGGTTACACGGCCGATGATCTGATTCCGTCCGGCCAGATTAGCCAGGCCAGCGATGGCAGCGGTGTGCTTAGCATCAATTGGAAGGTGCGCGACAGTCAAAGCGATAACGTTAGTTTAAACAGCTTCCAGTATTCCGATGATGGTGGAACCAGCTGGTACACACCCAATAATGGTGATGCCTCGGCCGCCTTGTCCGCCGACTGGAACGATAACGGCGCGGGTGGCTGGTCATCGGCCACCAGCTTTGCTGCAGCAACTGCGCACAGCTTTAGTTTTAACACTCAGCACGCCGACGTCACGGCAGTACAGTCGCTAGACAATGTCGAACAGAATGACATCAAGATCCGTATTACTGTCAATGATGGCAGTGTTGATTCAATTAAGCCAGCGAGCTCCGAGAGTGTGGTTGTCGATAACCTTGCCCCCACTGACACGATTGTTTCGAGTGCCTATAACGCGGATACCGATACCCTGGTTTTTACCGGTACCAATTTTACCAGCATTGCGCCAGCCAGTACCGACATCAAGGCCTACGTCGATTGGAGCAAGTTGATCTGGGACATCAATGGTGATGATGCGGTCAGTGCCGATATTAATTTTTCCCTTGCTGATGTCAGCAGTCTAACGGTCACCAATGCCACCACCTTGACCTTGGTGTTTACTGCGGCCAAGGGCGCGGCGATTGAAGCCAGCGCTGGTTACGGAACCGCGGCTGGCGCCGACACTCTGGATGTTAGCGCCGGCTTTAGCATTGACGCATTTGGCAATGTCGCCACCAGCGATGGTATCAGCGATGTCCCACTAGATCTTAATGCCCCGGTCGGTGGTTACGCCGTTGATAACGTGATTCCAGCCGCACAGATCAGCCAGGCCACTGATGGCAGCGGTGTGCTCAGCATCAACTGGAAGGCGCGGGATAACCAGGCTGATAATGTGACACTCAATAGCTTCCAATATTCCGATGATGGTGGGGTTAGCTGGTACACGCCCAATAATGGTGATGCCTCGGCCGCTTTGTCTGCCAACTGGGAAAACAATAGTGGCAGTGGTTGGAGTAGTGCCAGCACCTTTGCTGCGGCGATTGCGCACAGTTTTAGCTTTGACAGCCAACATGCCGATGTCACAGCGGTGCAGTCTCTGGACAATGTCGAACAGAACGACATCCAAATTCGCTTCATTGTTAACGACGGCAGTGTTGACTCGGTCAATTCGACAACCTCCGAGAGTGTACCGGTCGATAACCTTGCCCCCACTAACACGATTGCTTCGAGTGCCTATAACGCCGATACCGATACCTTGATCATTACCGGTACCAACTTCACCAGCATTGCGCCAGCCAGTACCGATATCAAGGCTTACGTCGATTGGACCAAGTTGATCTGGGACATCAATGGAGATGATGCGGTTTCGGCGGATATCACCTTTGTCATCACAGATGTCAGCAGCTTGACTGTCACCAATGCCACCACCTTAACGCTGACCTTTACCGCGGCCAAGGGGGCGGGGATAGAAGCTACTGCCGGTTATAGTACGGCGGGAGGAATTGACACGCTCGATGTCTTGACCGGTTTTTCGATTGATGCGGTTGGTAATGTTGCCAACAGCGACGGGATCAGCAATGCCTTATTAGACCTTAATGCCCCGGTCGGTGGTTATGCCGTTGATAACGTGATTCCAGTCGCTCAGATCAGCCAGGCCACTGATGGCAGCGGTGTGCTCAGCATCAACTGGAAGGCACGCGATAACCAGGCCGATAACGTGATACTCAATAGCTTTCAGTATTCCGATGATGGCGGGAGCAACTGGTACACGCCCAATAACGGTGATGCCTCGGCGGCTTTATCGACCAACTGGGATGACAATGGCGGCAGTGGTTGGAGTAGTGCCAGCACCTTTGCTGCAGCGACTGCGCACAGTTTTAGTTTTAACACTCAGCACGTCGATGTCACAGCGGTGCAGTCGCTGGATAATGCCGAGCAGAGTGATATCCAGTTCCGCTTCGTTCTCAACGATGGCAGTGTTGAATCGATCAACCCAGTCAGCTCTGAAAGTGTGGTTGTCGATAACCTTGCTCCCACCAACACGATAACCTCGAGTGCCTATAACGCCGATACCGATACCCTGGTTATTAACGGCACCAACTTCACCAGCATTGCGCCGGCAGCGACGGATATTAAATCCTATGTCGACTGGAGCAAGTTAGTGTGGGACATCAACGGCGATGATGCGGTTTCGGCGGATATCACTTTTGTCCTGGCAGATGTAGATAGTCTGTCCGTCACCAATGCCACGACCTTAACGCTGACCTTTACCGCAGCTAAGGGTGCGGCTATTGAGGCCAGCGTCGGTTACGGTGCGGTAGGTGGCGCCGACAGCTTGGATGTTACTGCAGGCTTTAGCATTGATGCATTGGGCAATGCCGCCATCAGCGATGCTGTAAGTGATGGTTTATTGATGACAAACGTTTCTATTGCCGGGACGGTTTATAACGATGATGATAAAACAATCCCCTTAGTGGGTGAAAGCGTGCGCTTGTTGATCAATGGTGTCGACAGCGGACTGACTGACATCACCGATGGCAGTGGTAACTTTACGATTGCATCCACGTCGAGTCCTGGGGATCTTCTACTGCTTTATATTGATAGTGGCGGTGGTGAGCAAGGTACGGTAGTAACAGTTTCTAATGGCCTAAGCCTCGCAGGCGTTGATATTTATCAGAATCATCTTGTGGTTCGACATGACAACGCAGGGGTCATGAGCAATGCGTTTCTTAATAGCGCGACCAATGGCGATGCCGATATTCTGTATACCGTTGTTGGCAATAATCTCACTGTCAGCGGGGCAAACGAGCTCTATATTGCCAGCGGCCATCGTTATTTTCCTGGTGGTGATGTCACCACCCCAAACATGGAAAGCCGGGGCATCTTCAACGGCGGCGCGAATGTTATTGATATTAACGGTGCATTAAACATCACCGCCGGTGAGTTTACTGCGACCAGCACGGTATTGAGCATACAGGGCGACTATGTCTTATCCGGGGGCGTATTTACGCACAATAATGGCAGCGTGATTTTCGATGGTGAAAACCAGATGCTGACGGGCTCAACGACGTTTAACAACTTCACCAAGACCGATTCGATTAATGATGCCACCGATGTTGAGCTGATATTTGATAATAGTGCAACGCAGACCATTATTGGAACGCTGAGACTTGATGGTTTGGATGCTGATGACCGAATCAATCTTGTCTCTAATAATTCTGGGCAGCAATGGCGTATCAATCTTGCCGAGACCGCAACCAAGGCCATTGATTTTGTCGATGTCATGGATTCAGACGCATCAGCTTCTGATGCTTCCCAGCTCCCGGTTAATCCCGCCGACTCGGTAAATAGTGGTAATAACCTACAGTGGTTCATTGGGGCTGTTAGTTCAGTTTTAGCTGAGATCGATCGGGTTAGCATCCCAGTTAATTCTGTTGCGAACAACTTTAACTATGATCTGCTGTTGACCATTGGCGCTGATGATACCGGCGTCGATACGATAATAATAACGGTCCCTGCTGGTTATACCAATCTGGCGGTTAATGCGATATTCATTGGCACTAGCGAACTAGTATCTAACTGTCCAACACCCGGAGCGGGCGAATATTGTGCTGTGATTGCTGGCCAAGTCATAACTGTAATGCTTGGTAGCAAAATTACGACAACAGGGACTAATGTCAGTGTTCAGTTCACGGCTGATGCACCAGGTGAAGTTGGTAGTGGCAGTTTCACGGCAGCAGTAGACGATAGCGCTACAGTGCTGACAACCGCCCAAATTACACAAACCGGTAATGCTGATGGTGATGCGCAAGACGAAAATAGCCAGATGGTTGACGTCATAGCATTTAATGGGCTGGAAGGCTCAACGCTTATCGCAAGCCCTGTCATCGTCACTGCCGATGGTATAAGCACCAGCACCTTGACCGCGACCTTGCTCGACAACAGCAATACGCCAGTCCCTGGAAAAAACGTGACATTTTCATCCGACAGAGGTGTCGTCGATGTGGTCACGCAACCTGTGGCGTTGTCCGATGCCACTGGTGTGGCGGTTGGCAGCATTCGTTCAACAACACCTGGCTTAGTCACCATAACGGCCACCGATACCACGGATGACATTACGCTGACCGATCAAGTGCAAGTGTATTTTTCTCAGGGTCTGGTTTTGGGGCTGACGAAAACAGCTAACAAACATGAAGTGGTGGTTGGCGACATTGTTACGTATCAAATCGCGATTAAGAACACCACCAATAATGATATTGATCTGGTCACGCTTGAAGATAACATTCCGCCGAATTTTAAATACCTAAAGGGCAGCGCACGAATGGACGGGGTGACATCCCCGGACCCTGTCGGCAATCAGCTGCTGCAGTTTGCTATCGGCACCGTACCAGCCTTGATCGATACTAATGAAAATGGCGAGGCCGATCCGCAAGAGCAAGGGCATTTGTTGCTGAGCTATCAGTTAATTGTTGGTGCCGGCGCAACGCCGGGCGATTATGTCAATACTGCCTATGCCAGGGATGTTTGTAATGCCTGTCTGATATCTAATACGGTGAACGAGAGTGTTGAGGTTTTTCAGGATCCGTTGTTCGATCTAGGCACAATTATCGGTAAAGTATTTAATGATAAAAACCAGGATGGCTGGCAAGACAAGGACGAAACAGGGATTGCCGGTGTCATGGTGGTGCTTGATGATGGCAGTTATGTGTTGACCGACAGTCATGGTCGCTATCACATCCCGGCGGTAAGTCCGGGGCAGCGTTTACTCAAGATTAATGCCCAGAGTCTGCCGTCAGGTTCAGGATTTACTACACCTGTCACGCAAGTGTTATCGGTTAGCCCTGGCCTGTTGGTCAAGGCCAATTTTGGGGTGTTGCGTCCGATAGAATTAAGAAAAATTGGCCGCAAAGGCGAGTCAAGTCTCAACATTGCCCGTAAGGAACTTAGCGAATCAACCGTTGATGTGTATGGCAGTGTCGCTATGCAAAACTTGTTCGTCAATGGTTCGGAAGTGCCTGTGGCTAAGGTTGATGTAGAAATGTTTACAAACGCCATCGCGCAGGACGATCTAAATTTTAGCGATGGAATACTGAAAGAAATTGCCGGCTTCAAACCGACAACTAACCGCAAGCCTGAAGCAACGAGAAACTGGGAACTGCAGATATTGACACCAGAGGGTGTGGTTGTGCGACGCTTTAAAGCAGATGGAATCTTGCCGCCGTCAATACCATGGAACGGCCTTGCGTTGGACAACAAACCGCTGGAAGGTGGCAGGGTCTATGACTATCAAATGTTTGTTGAGTTCTGGGACGGAAATCAAGCGACAAGTCCTCGTCGCTTGTTTACTGTGAATGAACGTTCTGCACTGAATGTCAATATGACTGGCGATGCGTTTCAGTCAGGCAGCACAATGTTGTCAGCGGCAGCCAAGGGCTTACTAAAAAATGTGGCCAATGCCTTGCGTGAAAACCCTGACGGACAAATTTTCATCGATGGCCATACCGACACATTCGGGACTAGCGCCAGCAATATGGCCTTATCCAAAGCACGAGCGGAAGCCGCTGCGATTTATCTTGTCGACAGTGAAGCTATTGCTAGAGACCGTTTGCAAGTGCGTGGCTTTGGCGAGACACGTCCCGTTGCAAGCGATAATTCTCCTGAACAACGCAGCCTGAACCGGCGCATAGAAATTCACGGCAACATCAGCAAACTTGCACTTGCCAATCCTTTTAGACGTTTTACGACTGAGCCTGTACTGAGTATCAATGGTGAAAATATTGAGCTCGATAAATATTTCCTGTTTCGTCAAACCATGGTTCTACAGGAGGCAGTGAATCTTGCCATTATGATGAAAGATCGCGTCGGACGTTCATCACTGACGCAGCTTTACGCCCCTAAATTGCAACTGCCAAATCAGGGGGTGGACGAAAGCTACCGTATTGTTTTCCCGCCAATGGATGATCAACGTTCTGGTATTGCCATTAGTGAATATCACTTCGAGGGCACGACCGTGCCTGGCAGTGTGGTCGAATTCGATGACGAACCAGTGCAGGTGGCAGCAGACGGCACATTCCTGCATAAAATTGGACTCACGGCTGGGAAATCAACGCATAATTTGGTGGTGACGGCGCCATCCGGCTATACGCGGATCTCGACATTTGAACTGACAGCGGCCGATCATGATGAAGCCGGTCGGCCTTTGTATCTGGTTGAGCCGGTACCATTTCTTGAACTCGATGTGCCAGCCGATGGCGCGCGTGTCAGCAGTAAAATTTATACCGTATCAGGTAAAACAGATCCAACATACGCTGTATTTGTAGATGATGATGAGATAGGGGTTGAGGCGGACGGTAGCTTTTCCCATAGCGTGAAACTTCATAACGGCCATAACCTTATTGCGGTAAAGGCGGTTAATGCTGAAGGTTTTGTAGGCAGCGTCGAGCACAGTGTTGAGGCTATTGAGTCAGATCTTTTCCTTATGGCCTTTGCCGATGGCAAGTTCGGCCAGCTTAAGGGCAAGGGTTATCTTGAAGGCGCCGGTATGCAGGTGAGTCAGGAGTACTATAACGAAGGACGAGTGGCCTATTACCTCAAGGGGGTAATCAAAGGCAAATACCTAATCACCTCAGCCTTTGATAGCGGCAGCGGGGAAATCAACAAACTGCTCGATGGATTGGACGAACAGGATAATTCAAAACTGTTTACCCATCTTGATCCGGACAAACTCTATCCGGTCTACGGTGATTCGAGCACGTTGGTCAACGATATCGAAAGTCAGGGAAAGTTTTATCTCTCTCTTGAAAGCGATGAGGTAAACGTTATCGTTGGCAACTATGAAGTAGGCATCAATGACACCGAACTGGCTAGTTATCAGCGTACCCTTTATGGGGGGCGTGCCAGTTATCAATCCTTGGCGAGTAGCATGAGTGGTCGAGCCGACACCAGGGTGGTCGTGTTTGCTGCCGATGTGAAGCAGGCGCCGGTGCATGACGAACTCCGCGCAACCGGCGGCTCACTTTATTACCTCAGTCACGGCGATATCATCGAGGGCGGGGAGCAGGTCGTCATCGTGGTCAGAGACAAAGATACTGGTTTGACTCTGAGCCGTACTCTGTTACGACGCAATATTGATTACCGTATCTACTACGACCAGGGGCGCCTGATTACCACTGACTCCATCGCCAGTGTTGTCGAAGATCAGTCCTTGTTCGATAGCGCGCTTCTGTCTGGCAATCCGGTATCCCTTGAGGTGGACTATGAAGCCAGGTTAAGCAGTTTGGAGAAGAAAGCCTATGGTGCGCGGTTAAGCAAAACGTTGAATAAAAATATCGCGGTGGGCGTGACCCAGATCAATGATGAGCTTGATGATGGCGAATATGAACTTTCTGCTGTTGATGCCGAAATGCGTTTTGGCCGTGCCGTGCGGTTATTAGCTGAATTGGCTCAAAGCAGTGGCGTTGACAGTCAAACATACCTCAGTCTGGATGGTGGCCTGACTTTCAACAACATCACCCCAACCGGAGAGCTGAACGGTGATGCCTGGAAGGCTGCCATGGAACTGGATGTGGGTGAGCTGTTCGGCGATCCAGGCAGGATGTTTGTGGATGCATACCTTAAACGGCTGAGTGAGGGTTTTCTTTCCAGCGGAAATTTTCTCGAAAGGGGTACGCGTAAGGCGGGTATCAACATGCTCTATTCCCTGAGCAGTCAGAGCAAGTTGATGGCACGTTACACCACTGAAGAGAGTGATGTTGATGTCAGTAACCTGAATGCGATTACCGAAACCAGCAGTTTATCACTGCAGTGGCGTTATGACGCCGCACGTTGGGGGGTGACCAGTGAATACCAAAGTCGCGACATAACAGATGCCAGTAGCAATGAAGTGGGCAGCAATAAATATATCACTGGGCAGGTGCAGTATCAGGCCACTGAAAAAGTGACCGCCCGCCTGGAACGTCAGCAGACCATTACCGGCATAGAAAATGATCAGACGACCCTAGGTGCTGATTATCAAATCACTGAGACCACCAAGATGACTGGCGCTGTAGTGCAAGGCACTCAAGGCAAGGCCGCCAAGGCCGGCATTCAGTGGTTGTTTGATGGCGGCAAACTTTATCTGGATGAGCGTTTGACACAGGACACAGTCGGTCAATCCAGTCTCAGCACTGTGGTCGGTGGTGAAAGCCAGCTGGGCAGTAATACCCGGGTCTATAGTGAATATCAGATTGAAAATGCCGATGCTGGTGACAGGCAAGTCGAGTTGTTCGGTGCAGATCGATTCTGGCAACTACAAAAAGGCCTGCTATTTAGGTTGGCTGCTGAGCATAGCCAAATCACTGGTGACTTAACCGGCAAAGAGCGCTATACCTTGTCTACCAGTTTGAGTTACAAAGGCCAGTCAGGCCTGAGCTGGTCGGCCAAAAATGAAGTTCGTCGTGATCGCGGTGATGAAAATCTTTTGCAATACCTTAGTAACTTTCTGATAGAACAAAAACTCAATCCGGATTACACCCTGCTGTTCAAATACCAGCTTAGCCAAACCAGGAATCAGGATCTGGATACCATTGAGGCCGACTTCAACGAACATAGCATTGGCCTGGCTTATCGTCCGGTGGCAAGCGATCGTTTGAATCTACTGGCACGTTATACGGGTATCTCAGATAAACGGCCACTGAATTTGGGCGACCTTAATAGCCAAGAAAGCCAAGTCAATGTCTTTTCTATTGAGTGGTCGCTTGACCTGACGCATAGACTTGAGTGGGTCGATAAGTTGGCCGTGAAAGTTAAGACTGAAGAGAACGGCAGTTATGAGCCATTTACCAGTCATACCAGGCTCTCAATTCATCGTCTCAATTATCAATTTGCCAAGGCTTGGGACGTGGGTGCGGAATACCGCAGCTTGGCTCAGCGTGAAGCCAAAAACCGGAGCGATGGTTGGCTCACCGAAGTCATGTGGCGTGCCAGCGAGCATATGCGCTTAGGGCTTGGCTTTAACTTTACCGATTTTTCCGATAATGAATTCAGCGATCATAATTACTCTGTCAAAGGGGCATTTGTGAGATTGCAGGGTATGTATTAATGGGAAATGAGAAATCAATAGATACTAAGCTTGCATCTGCAGATTCAGACACAAAAAAGATGACTGTCGAAGACAGCAACGCTAGTCGTCCAGGACGCCTGAAATCACTGGCGACGACGATGATGGAGTGGATGGCCACGATTGTTGCCGTGTTGGCCTTTTTCCTATTTTTGATTTGGGGCGCGGATTTTATATTGCCGGAGGGAACAAGCCTGATAAACCTGGATGGCCGTGATAATACAGAGCAGGACGCACGATACTCTGATGGCGATATCGTGTTGTCTTCAGAGGCGTCCGTTCTAGCGCCGGGCGAACGGGTCGCTGCGATACTTAGCGAGGCGCATGAGACGGTCAAACATAAATCGGCGAAGAGTATTTCATGGATAAATGCCCTTAAGGGAATGGACCTTTTCGATCAGGATGCCGTCAAGACTGCCAGTGCTTCCCATGCCGTTATTAAATTTGATGAAACAAACGTATTGCAACTGGGGCCGGATTCCTTGGTGATCATCAGACAACTGGTGGACGATCCGTGGCTTCGTGAACGACGCTCCGCCTTGGTCATCATGGAGGGTGAACTGCGCGGTACCATGCTTGCCAGCCTGAGCAAAAAGACTGCAAATGTGGAGGTGATAATTCCTGGTGGTGTTGCCCGAATTAGCAGAAACAAGGATTCAGCTGAGAAGATAGACTACAAAATCAAGGTTAACCCGGATCAATCGACTTCCGTTGTCGTGTTTCAGGGGGTTGCTGAAGTTGAGGCGCAAAATCAGAAAGTGGCACTGCGGGCCAATCAGGTTACCGTCGTTATAAAGGGCGCCGCCCCGACCAAGCCCGTGATCTTGCCGGATGAGGCAAGGATAGTCAGTCCTGTCGATGACTCAGTGGCTTACTACCGCGATTTTCCACAGGAGATCAGGTTTAGTTGGGGGAAAACAAAACAAGGACGATATCGAATTATGATCGCCCGAGATGATGTGTTTAAAGATGTTGTGCTCGATGAAACCGTGACAGCGAATGAATTTATTCATGGTGATTTACATCATGGTCGCTATTTTTGGCGAGTTGCCAGTGTCACTGTCGATGGTACTGAAGGTCAGTTCAGTAAGATTCATCGGTTAACGATTATTCAAGATATGCTGCCACCGCTTTTAAATGTGAATTACCCCCAAAATGCCGTCGCCAGTGAACTTTACATATTGGATGGCAGTGTCGAACCTGGTGCAACCTTGATTATCAATGGCAAACAAGTGAGCTCAGATGATCAGGGCAGATTCGAAGTCGAGGTGAAACTTAAGAAAGGAATTAATATAGTGGTGGCTCAAGCGGTGGATGCTGCAGGCAACGCCACCTTTGTGTCTGAACGTGTCAGCAGGGATTTTTAAGTAGGTTAAGCAGCATAGATGGCAATTCGGATTTCAATGCGTTTTAAGATATTACTAGCCTTGCTGGTATTGGTGACCAGTGTGGTTGCCATTATTACTATTGCCATGGCAAATCTGTTTCATGAAGACAAACGTACCTATTTACACGATCTTGCCGGCGCAGCGGCTGTTCAAACCGCCGAAGCGGTAAATTCAAGGTTGATCGAGTATCAGCAGAAGGTTCAGGTCTTCGCTCGTCTGATATACAACCGCGACCTGCCACAGAAACAAAAAACCGATCTTATAACGCAGCTGTTTGGAGACTACCCTGAGTTTGTCGCGATTACTGTTGATGACCCGGCGCGTGGTTCCGTGACCGCATATGACATCAGTCAATTAACCGAACTGGACATTAAACGCGAACAATTCGATTTGTACCGGGAAAAACATCCGCTGCCGTTAGCGGCGATTCGTGCGGGTGAGACATATCTGGAAAACTCTACCATATCAAGTTTGTTACCGACGTTGACGATGGCGACGACACCAACCATAGACAGCGCTAATAAGTCAGTTGTTGTCAGTGCCATTATCCGTTTGGATAATCTGGCGCAACTGGTGCGCCGATCCAAAATCTTTGCCACCTATTTGATTGATGATCATGGCAAGATACTGGTTTCATCAGATACTGATTTAAAAGCACAAGATAAGGTGGTTGACTGGATGCCGGACCTAACCTCACTTCAATTCCAACAGAGTGCCGGCATTAGCAAGGAATACAAATATCGTGGCAAGGATATGGTCGGTGGCTTTTCGCAAGTGGGTTATGGCAGCCTGAAAACCGTGACACAGATTCCTATGTCAGCTGCTTATCTCAGTGCCCGCGAGCTACTGCAAGATCTTTTCATAATTGCCTTAATTTTGCTTGCTTCAGCGGCAATCCTTGGTTTGATTTGGTCGAATCGTCTGATGCAACCGATCAAACGTTTGTCAGAAGCAACCGAGGTGCTCGGTAAGGGCGAATATGATATTCATATTGAAGTGTCATCGCGTGATGAAATTGGTGGTCTTGCCAATTCATTTAATCAGATGGTTGATGAGCTTCAAGCCCGTGAGCATGATCTGATCGAGGCTAATAATCAGCTTGTGCAGGCAGCAAAAATGGCTGCTTTTGGTGAGCTTGGCGCGGGTATTGCCCATGAAGTGAAGAACCCGCTGGCGGGTATTCTTGGTTTATCCCAGCTATCGATGCGTTATGTCAAACCCGATGATAAAGTCTATAACAACTTGACCCGTATCGAATTTGAAACTAAACGTTGTAAAGAAATTATTGATAATTTAATGCGCTTTGCCCGACAGGAAAAAGTCGAATTCATTCCTGTTGATATCAATAGCGTGGTTATTAATGCAATCGCTATTGTTGATCACCAACTCACCATCAATAGTGTGAAAATCGAACAAGACTTGGCGGATGGTCTGCCGACAATGATGGGCAATGGCAACCAGTTACAACAAATAATCATGAATTTTATGATCAATGCCCAGCAAGCTATGACAGCGAATTCTGGTAAGGTGAGGGTGTCAAGCGCGCTGGTGGAAAACGAACAAATTGAGATTCGTATCAGTGATGATGGCCCAGGAATAGCCGAAGAAATTCAGGAAAAGATATTCCAGCCATTTTTTACCACCAAGGAAGTGGGTCTAGGGACTGGACTTGGTTTGTCTGTGACCTATGGCATTATCAAGGAGCATATGGGTAGCGTTTCAATCGATAGTCAGCTGGGTGAAGGCGCGACATTTGTGGTTCGCTTTCCAGTGCTGGACTGTTCGTTGAATAACTAGGCTGTTGCTTTATTTGCCATGACAGGCTGAATGTCGGATAATATTTTTCATCTCAAATCTACATAAATTGTACGTCTCAGGGATATTAACCAGCTTTGCAAAATGATCAATTTGATATTCTGATTGTCGATGACGAAGAGTCTATTCGCTGTGTCGTTTCGCAGGTACTAATCGATGATGGTCATCGTGTTGTGACTGCTGAGTCCGGCGAACAAGCGTTCGATTTGATCTTAAAACGACCATTCAATTTAGTCATTACCGACATCCGTATGAGCGGCATGAGTGGAATGGAGCTTCTAAAGAAGATACGAAGTGTAAATTCAAATATAGAAGTGGTCATCATAACCAGTCATTCGTCGCTGGATACTGCTGTACAGGCGATGCGTGATGGTGCCTATGATTATTTGGCAAAGCCATTTGAGTCTCTGCATTCGATTTCATCAGTAGCGGCTCGCGTTAAAGATAAAATTCGTCTTAACAATGAAACAAATGATCTGAACGAAAAGCTGCGTATTTATAACACCAAACTTGAGCGTGCTAATCAAGAGCTTGCTGAGTTGACGACCAGTGATAGCTTGACGAACCTATTTAATAAGCTTTATTTCGAACGATATTTTAAAGCAGAATTTATACGTTCGCATCGTTATAGCCATGCGCTTTCAGTCTTAATGCTTGATGTGGATTACCTTCAGCAATATAACGATAAACTCGGTCGCAGCCGTGGTGATGATTTACTGCGTTTTTTGGCCGAATTATTGATGTCGAACATCAGAATCACTGATGTCGCTTGCCGCTACAGTGGTGGGGTATTTGCAGTCATCATGCCGGAAACCACCAAGGAAGGTGCAATAGTGTTGGCGGAAAAGTTTCACAAGGCGGTTGGTGATTATCCGTTTGAGGGGCAGGAGTCTCAGCCGGGTGGTAGCGTCACAGTGAGTATCGGTGTTGCAGGTTACCCTTGTGATGGCGAGGAAGGGGCAGAAATTGTTCAGCTTGCTGAGGGTGCGCTGCTCCAGGCTAAGCAGCGTGGGTGTAATCAGCTAGTCGCGGCGGGACAGGAATGAGACAAGGTAGCGAAATTTTAGTTGTTGATGACGAAGCGAATATTTGTTTTATTCTCGATCAATTATTGACGGACGAGGGGCATGCTGTAACCACAGCCTCAAGTGGTGAGGCTGCATTCGAGTTGTATCAGGAGCATCATTATCCCCTGCTGATCATCGATATTCGCCTTCCGGGAATGAGTGGGCTCGAACTCCTGGCAAAAATTAAACAGATCAACCCTGACGCTCAAGTAGTGGTGATGACAAGTCATGCATCGTTTGACTATGCGGCCGAAGCATTACGCTCTGGGGCATACGAATTTCTATTGAAACCCTTTGATAATCTGGAGCTTGTTACTGCGACGATAGCTCGGGCAACAGAGAAGATCGAAATTATCGAGGGTAATAAAGCGCTGGTTGAAAAACTGAAGCATGATGCATCTGAGCTGGAAGATATTAATAAAGTTCTGATGGATCTTTCAATTCGAGACGGACTGACCGGCCTTTTTAATCATCGTTATGTTAATGCGTATCTTCAAACGGAACTGGCCCGCGCTCGCCGTCATGAGAAAATATTTTCAGTGTTATTTCTAGATATCGATAAATTCAAGCGTTATAACGATAGCTATGGTCATACTCAAGGTGATGCACTGCTGCGCGAGTTTTCTCTTGTCATAAAAGGCTGTATGCGTGATTCGGACCTTGCGGCACGTTACGGCGGTGAGGAATTTTTGTTGGTGCTGCCAGAAACTTCAAAACCCGCTGCAGAAAAACTAGCTGAATTTGTTCGACACTCAGTAGAGCAGCATAAATTTAGCGGTGCCGATGCCACGACGACAGTGAGCATCGGAGTCTCCACCTATCCGCACGATGCAATTGATTCCTTGGGCATCATAAAGGCAGCCGATGAAGCCATGTACCTGGTTAAATCTGCCGGTGGCAATAAGGTGGCTTTGGCTAGTGCAATCTAATGATCGACCAGTAAATGCTTGTCCATCAGGTGCCGTCGCATTTGCTTGATATTGATTTACTCGAATCCACATTACGTACATCTCGCTGAGTTCGAACGCCGTATTTCCCGTGCTTTAATTGGAATCAAGTTGGTAAATAGGCGGTCTCTCAAGTTTGTGACAGCGTCACATTTCGTTGTTGGGCAAAAACTAAGTTGTTTTTTTTGCTTATCTTTAACGTTTTAAGGGCTTTGAATAGTTGGGTTGCTGAGTTCTGTTGATTTTCATGGTTGAAGTACTTTGAATGTGTATGATTGCTTTTAGTCGTTGGGAATTGATATATAAAACAGTTGTTTATTTGCTACAATTGGCGTGTTTTTGCTTATTTTGGTTGAGGTTTTAGCGTATGTCGGGCAATAGCTTCGGAAAACTTTTCACTGTCACCACCTTTGGTGAAAGTCATGGCCTGGCGCTGGGGGCGATTGTTGACGGTTGCCCGCCTGGGCTTGAGATTAGCGAAGCAGATTTGCAGCTGGATCTGGATCGACGCAAGCCGGGCACTTCACGCCATACCACCCAGCGGCGTGAGGCAGATGAGGTGCAGATCATGTCCGGTGTGTTTGAGGGTAAAACTACCGGTACACCGATTGGTCTGATCATTCACAATACCGACCAACGTTCTAAAGATTATTCCAATATTTCCAGCACCTTCCGTCCCGGTCATGCCGATTACACCTATCAACAGAAATATGGTCTGCGGGATTATCGTGGTGGTGGTCGTTCTTCTGCGCGTGAGACTGCCATGCGTGTTGCTGCTGGCGCCATTGCCAAAAAATATTTGAAAGAAAAGTGTGGTATCGAGATTCGTGGTTATCTGTCGCAACTGGGACCAATCAAGGCTGAAAAGCTGGATTGGGATCAGGTCGGACAAAATCCGTTCTTTTGTCCTGATGTCGACAAGGTGGCTGAGATGGAAAGCTATATGGATGCCTTGCGTAAGGAGGGTAACTCCATCGGTGCGCGCATCAATGTGGTGGCCACAGGCATGATGCCTGGCTTGGGTGAGCCGATCTTTGATCGCCTGGAAGCGGATATCGCCCATGCCATGATGAGCATCAATGCGGTTAAGGGTGTCGAGATGGGTGCTGGTTTTGACTGTGTCGAGCAAAAGGGCACCGAACACCGTGATGAGATTACCCCCGACGGATTTCTGAGCAACAACGCCGGCGGTGTGCTGGGGGGTATTTCCTCAGGTCAGGATATTACGGTCAGTATGGCGTTGAAGCCGACCTCTAGTCTGCGTCTGCCGGGACAGAGTGTTGATCTGGATGGCAATCCGATTGAGGTAGTAACAGAAGGTCGTCATGATCCTTGTGTCGGTATCCGCGCCACGCCGATTGCTGAGGCGATGCTGGCGATTGTGTTGATGGATCATCTATTGCGTCACCGCGCTCAAAACCCGGATGTGAATTCTCAAACGCCGGTGATTCCGGCGGGCCAATCCTAAGCCAAGCCTAGCTTTCTTGTCATGAATCGTAGCGAGGTTGGCTAGGGTGTTGAACCTTTGCGGTGCACGGACCGGAGGGCGACGAAGGCATACTCAACAGTATGTTGAGGCGTCCGGAAGGAGTACGCCGCAAAGGTTTAATACAATAGACAGCCGCAGTAGATTTGTGGTGGGAAATCTAGGCTAGGGTAAGGCTCATGCCTTACTGGCGATTCTCAAAATTCTACTTTTTTTTCTTTGCATCCATTGGGGTGCTGGTGCCGTATTGGTCGCTGTATCTTAAGTCGCTGGGTTTCGGTCCGGCCGAGATAGGTGAGTTGATGGCGGTAATCATGGCCACCAAGATCGTTGCCCCCAATATCTGGGGCTGGATTGCTGATCATACTGGGCGACGGGTACAGATTATTCGCCTGACTACTTTACTCGCCTTGATTGCCTTTGCAGGCGTTTTTCTGGGGCAGGGTTATTGGTGGATTGCGGCGGTGATGTGCTTATTCAGCTTTTTTTGGAATGCCGCTTTGCCTCAGTTCGAGGCGACCACGATGAGTATGCTTGGTGATCAGTCTCATCGTTATAGTCGTATTCGCTTGTGGGGTTCGGTGGGATTTATTGTGGCTGTGGTGGCGCTGGGGCCGGTGTTGGATGCGGTTGGTACGTCTGTCATTCCTGTGGCTATTCTGTTGACCTTGATAGGGCTGGTGGTGTCGGCCTGGTTGGTGCCGTTAGAAAATGCTAGACCGCTTGAGCGTGTTGCTGGTTCGATCTGGCAGGTTTTGTCTCAGCCGCAGGTGATCATCGTTTTGCTGGTCTGTTTTCTGTTGCAGGCCAGTCATGGCCCGTATTACACCTTTTACACCATATATATGGAAGAGGCCGGTTATAGCCGTAGTCTGATTGGTCAGTTGTGGGCCTTGGGCGTGGTGGCTGAGATCGGCGTGTTTCTGGTGATGCATCGTTTGTTGCCGCGTTATGGCGCTAAGGCGCTATTGTTGTTGAGTCTCGGACTGACATCTTTGCGCTGGCTTCTGACTGCCTGGTTTGTGGATTCGTTGGCGGTGATGGTGTTTTCTCAATTATTGCATGCGGCCAGTTTTGGCATTTATCATGCGGTAGCGATTTACCTGATTCATAAGATGTTTGTTGGTAGGCACCAGGGCAGGGGGCAGGCGCTATACAGCAGCCTGAGTTTTGGTGCTGGCGGCGCAGTTGGTAGCCTGATGAGTGGCTATCTGTGGAGTGGTATTGGTGCTACTGCAACATTTCAGGCGGCTGCGTTGATGAGTGCTTTGGCATTTTTGCTGGCTTGGCGCGGTCTGCGCGCAGAAACTTTATAAGTTTGTTGAAAACATTACAGATTGTGCATTGACGAGTCGGTTTTTGCCGAGTATTATTGCCCACCTTTAGCGCCAGTCAGAAGTTATATCGG
>Ga0316204_10003029_pt1 | contig 35329 bp, 20 predicted proteins | sample 6monrhotite_MG_2_FD_205661 | JGI IMG/M metagenome (GOLD analysis project Ga0316204, IMG submission 205661) | Microbial mat bacterial communities from mineral coupon in-situ incubated in ocean water Damariscotta River, Maine, United States -... | ecosystem: Environmental > Aquatic > Marine >... | reverse complement strand
GACAATGCCCCAATGGAGCGATTTTTTAGAAGTTTGAAGACAGAATGGATGCCAAAAGTAGGCTATATTAATTTTAATGAAGCGAAAAAAGAAATTGCTTGTTATATCATGGATTATTACAACGAGACCAGGCCACATACCTATAACGCGGGTATTAGTCCAAATGAATCGGAGCTGAAATATTTAATTAGCTCTAAAACTGTGGCCAACTTTACTTGACCACTTCAATATTTAATGGACTATTATAACGCTAGGCTTCAAGCAGTCTGTTTAAGCTATACTTATCGCAGACTGCTCTCATTTCCTTTAATCTCGCACTATTTCTAATGGAATACCCTCGGAAATTCTCGTTTTGCTGAATTGTTCACTTTTATCTCGACCGCTACAATCCAAAAGTTATAGTCACCTTTAACTAGTCGACTCTAATAGAAAGAATTATTACGTCAACCTGTTACTGGTTTGCCATGGAGGTTGATCTATATTTTTTACCCATAAGGAATAATATTGATTATCATTAATAACTCCATACCAATTCAACACTACTTTTGAAGCATCAATAGTTAATTTACCACCAGTTGGGTTAGACACTATAGAGTAATAGCGTTAACTTTAGCGTTAGATACATAATCCGAAATATTGACAAATGTTGTTGTCGGGAAGCTATCCTAATCACTCGCTGCATGAATATGGATAGTTAAACAGTACATGCCAATTATCGCGCACCCATCAGCGATAGTTCACCCATAGCGATCGTAAGATTATAATCTAACTTGAGTTTCACCAAAATATAACTAAACTTTACTTGTAAAAGCAGAGCAAGATATCCCCTGAAAACTCAAAGGAACGAATAATGATAGGCATATTCTTTTTCTACGGATTGGCCTTTTTCGTGCTTGGAATGGCAATATTTCTAACTTCCAAGAAGGATTCTGTATTCGTGCTTGCACGGGAATTTAACTTGTTGGCTGGCTTTGCTATCCTCCACGGCGTAAATGAATGGTTAGACATGTTTATTCTTATTTATGAAGAGATAGCAATACCGTCGGTACAAATTTTTGAGTTGTTACTCTTACCAGCGTCATTTATTTTTATTTTCCAATTTGGAATTAGAATTGTAACTTCAAAAAGTCAGTATGTATGGCTTCGATTTTTGTCTGCTGCATTGTTTATTATCTGGATTATAATCGTTGCTATAAGTCAATCACCCTTCTTAACAGGTAATATATGGGCGAGGTATCTATTTGGAGCTCCCGGTATATTTCTAACTGCCTATGCCCTATATTTGCAAATTCCTGAGTTTAAACGACTGAAGCTTCATTCAATCACGTCGAACCTGAAACTACTGTCCTTTTCATTCTTTTTTTATGGTTTTTTTTCTGGCCTTATTACACCTAGGGGGGATTTCTTTCCTGCTTCTGTCCTTAACTACTCTGTGTTCCTGGATATTGTGCATATCCCTGTCCATATTTTTCGTACCTTTTGCGCAATGCTAGCGTGTTTCTCTTTAGTCCAGGTTATGAGGGTGTTCGAAGGTGAGACTACTTCAAAGATTCGTGCACAACGCGAATATGCTAACAACATTATCCAGTCCATGAAGGACAGCTTGATAGTATTGACACCTAGTGGGCACATTCGGACTGTTAACCGAAGTGTTCTTGAACTGCTTGGTTATGAGGAACAAGAACTGCTCGGAAAATTAGTAGTAAAGATAGAAGAAGAAGAAGAAGAAGAAGAATATAAGTTGTTCCAACAAAGTGGACTAGACCAACTGATCCAAGAAGGCTTCATCCATGAATGTGATATGATTTATATCGCAAAAGATGGTCGAAAAATCCCTATGCTCTTTTCCGGCTCAATGATGCGGAATGCTATGGGGCAACTGGAAGGTATTATTTGTATAGCACAAGATGTTCGTGAACGTAAAGAGTTTCATGAGCTGAAACGTCTAAATAAAAAACTTACCACCACTCAAGCACAATTGATTCAGTCGGCTAAACTGGCCTCAATTGGAGAGTTAGCCACTGGCATCGCCCATGAAATCAATCAACCCCTCACTTATATCTCTACCCACATCCAGATCCTTCTTGATGAACTAGACAATAACATACCTATAGATTCAAATAGCGTGCAAAATAATTTGAACGCGTTTATGCAGCGCATTCAACGAATAACAGTCATTATCCAACATATACGAGTGCTGGGTCGCAAACAAGATGACAATTTTATCAAGGTGTCACTTTATGAAGTCATTGACAATGCACTACTTCTACTGACTCAACGCTTACGACTGTCCAATATCCAATTAATACAAGAGTTAGAAGAAAATATCCCAACCGTTACTGGCAACTCATATCAATTGGAGCAAGTGTTTATCAACCTCATACAAAACGCCCTTGATATTTTAAAAGGCCACAAGGGTGCCTTCATCAAGATAAAAATGTGCTACCGCGCACAGCAAGAAACGGTAGATATTTCAATCTATGATAATGGTCCAGGTATTTCCGATGATCATCTAAAATATGTATTTGATCCCTTCTTTACTACGAAACCAATCGGTGAAGGGACGGGGCTTGGGCTTTCCATATCTTATGGAATCATCCAAAATCATCAGGGCAGGATTATCTGTCTTCCTCAAACAGATTCTGGTGCGCATTTCAAAATCTGTTTACCCGTTTAACAATAGTAAGAGCCTTTATAATGACCCAACCTACGATACTAATTATTGACGATGAATCTGACATCAGAGAATCGATTAAAAACACCTTTGCCCGAGAATCCTATCAAATAACTGTGGCCGAGAATGGAGTGGAAGGTCTAGCCCGAATTAAAGAATGTTCGCCACAAATAGTAATGTTGGACCTGCGAATGCCGATCATGGACGGCATTGAAATGTTGCATCAGCTTCACCCGAAACCTGAAGACCCCTACGCTGTTATTGTGCTTACAGGCCATGGTGACGATGAAGCGATAAAACAATGTTATGATTTGGGGGTTCACGCATTTTTAAGAAAACCCTTCAACATTTATGAACTAAGAGGACTTGTTAGACATATCCTGGCGTTAAAGCTCACCGAAAAAAAAATAATAGATGCCATGATACAAGCCGAAGCAGCCAATCAGGCAAAATCTGTTTTTTTATCTAGAATGAGTCACGAGCTACGCACACCTTTAAACGCCATCATCGGTTTTTCGCAGCTCCAAAAGCAAATGAGTTCCGATATGCCCGAGGATATCCAACAGTGTACCGACGAGGTTTTCGCCGCTGGCCATCACTTACTAGGACTAGTCAACGATATCCTCGACATAGCAAATATAGAGCAACATCAAATGTCCATTAAATTGACCTATTGCGATCTAAACCCAATCATAGAAGAGTGTGTAGCAATGCTCCAACTACTAGCAGACGAAAACGACGTAACACTCATCAACGAACCAATGTCGTTTGGCGTGATTGCGGATAATACCCGACTCAAGCAGGTGATAATTAACCTGCTGAGCAACGCCCTTAAATATAATCGACAGGGTGGCTCGGTGACTCTACGGACAAGAGAGTTTGATCAGGGCCTGATTGAAATCAGCGTCAGCGACACTGGCGTTGGTATTGCTCCGAAAGATCAAAGTAGAATATTTGAGCCATTCACCCGGCTCAAGTATGCAGTAAAAAATGAAATAGGTGGTTCAGGTATCGGACTTTCCTTAACCAAAGCTCTGGTTACCCAGATGAAAGGTAGCATTGTAGTTGAAAGTAAAGTTGACCAAGGAACTACTTTTTACGTCATCTTACCCAAGGCCGACGTTCAGTCAGTAGAACATCTGTTGGCTCAAGACGAATCCATTTTATCAAACGATGAAATATCGGTGTTGTATATCGAAGATAACAAATCGAGTGCAAAGTTAATTAATGGGATATTCAAGACCTTACCAAAAGCTATGTTGCAAGTCACAACAACCGCCGAAAAGGGAATTGAGCTAGCTAAGGTGAGACCATACAATGTCATTATTATAGATATTAACTTACCTGGAATGACCGGTGTTGACGCTATGAGAATATTGAAAACATACAGCCACTTACAAAAAACAAAAATGATCGCTCTGAGTGCAGACGCTCTTCCTGAGCAAATTGAAACGGCCATGGCGGCGGGTTTTGATAAGTATTTAACAAAACCCGTAGATATTACTCAGATAATAGAGCTCGTTAAAACTATTTGAAACTTGCCGGTACAATGTTGATACCCTTGTCGTACGTTTTCGGAACGTTGGATTTCGGATTCATTAACAAATATGGTACTAATCAAGAAAATACGAAACATTCATATTAAAAATACAAATGAACTTTTGAAGTTAGTTTGAGCTTCCACTTCTTGCCTGGTTGCTACCTATTCTTTAATCGTCATTTTGCCAGTCTCTATAGGGTACACCCTAAATAGACTATTCGATAGACCGCTTTTCGGTGCGTTCAAATCATATAGAAACAATCATGCAATGTCGGCTATGGTGGCTTTTTAGACTGTTGATTTTAATAAGAGCCTATTAACTCTCACTCCAAATTTGAGCTTCGGCAGTCCACTAGCGCTAATTAAAATAGCACTAAATTTTAGTCAACTTACTTAACACTTGCTGTAACGACTTTTCTAATGGTGCTTCAATTTTAAGTCGCTCTTCAGTTCTCGGATGGGTAAATTCAATACTTGCGGCATGTAAAAATAAACGTTTTAAACCTATCGCTTTTATTTTTGAGTCGAATTCTTCATAACTATATTTTGAATCACAGGCAATGGGATGACCCGTAGTTTGGCAATGCACGCGAATTTGATGGGTTCGCCCTGTTACAGGAAAAGCGCGCACTAAAGTACAATTGTCATAATGTTGGATCACTTTATAACGTGTTTCAGCCTCTTTACCGTTAATGTTATCAACTACAACTACTCGCTCGCCTGATTTTAAATCGTTTTTCTTTAAGCATTCAGTTACGCGGGTTAATTTATCGGGCCAATGCCCTTTAACTAACGCATGATAGAATTTTTGAACATTTTTATTACGTAATTGTTCATGCAAATTACGTAATGCCGAACGCTTTTTAGCAATCACTAAACAACCTGATGTATCGCGATCTAAACGATGCACGAGTTCTAACATTTTCGCTTGCGGGCGTAATGCTCGTAATGCTTCAATTACGCCGAAACTTAAACCACTGCCACCATGTACCGCCATACCCGAGGGTTTATTAAGTACAATCAGTACTTCATCTTCATAAATAATTTGGCTTTCAAGATTAGCGACCACATTCAGTTTAGTTGATACAGGGGCATCTTTTTCTGCAATACGAATAGGTGCAACTCTGATCACATCTTCAGTTTGTAATTTATATTCAGGTTTAGTACGTTTTTTATTTACTCGAATTTCGCCTTTTCGCAATAAACGATAAATCATGCTTTTCGGCACGCCTTTTAACGTTTTTAACAAATAGTTATCAATGCGCTGTCCTGCATCTTCACTATCGGTGGTGTAAAATCGTACTTGTGGTTTTTCAGCAGGTGTTTCAGTTACGTTAGATGTTTGTGTCGCTGCTTTATCAAAGTGATCGGTATCTCTATTTTTTAGATTTTCAGCTGATCGGTTTTTGTCTAAGCTATTAATATTTGTTCGAGACTTATTTGAACTGTCATTGGTTCCGTTATCGCTATGATAAGAGGTGCTTCTGACTTTAGCTTTTTTTACAGGGCTACTTTTTAATAAGCTAGTTTTTGAAGAGCGGCTTTTTGATGTCTTGTGCTTTTCTGAGCTTTTATTTACCGTTTTTTTGCTAACTGATTTTTCATTAGTTTGGCTTTTACTGCCACTGTTTTTATGCTGACTACTTTGACGTTTCACGCGATTTTTATCTTTACTTTGGTTCATGACTCGCAGTTTATCACAATTAATTTCACTCTAATAAAAATAATAGCCGTTTTCTCGCCTCTTACACGACATTTTTATTGCCTTAAGCAAACATATAGTGGGATAATATCGCGGTTCAATGAGGGGAACAAATAAAACCTTCATTGTACATAATAAAGGCGCTCTAAAACGAATCGTAAGAGGCGAATTGCGGCCACATTAATATGCGTAATATTTTTCATGCTCAAAAAGCATGTATGATGATAAAACTGACATATTAACAGTAAGGCCTATTGATGAATTTGACGTATGTAATCGGTCAAATAAAATGCATAAACAACGCGTCCTGCCTAATAGAGCAAAATTGTAATAGGTACACAAATTAATAAGTATTATTTTGGTGATCCGCCACCTTTCAAAAATAAAAGGTTTTATAAAAAGGCGTAGAGTTTTCCCAAAAGCTACAACAAAATATTTATTAATAATCTGGTACCAAACACAGTGCACTTAACTTGGTAAATAAAGATATTAAAAATATTTACCACATCATTATGATTTGATGTGATAAATATAATCATGAACTCAACAAATAGTAATTCATGATTTAAGCGATAATTAAGAATGACAGCTCTCAAATTTAGTATGTTTTTATTGTATTGAACTGCAAAGAAGCACAACAAAATTTGGAGTTTGACAGCCGTGAGGCAGACAAAACACTGTTTATATTGCAAATTTGCTCTTTATGCTTTTTGTATTCTTACTGAATAGTCTCTTGTTTAAACAAGATATCTATGCCAATAAGAAAGTGTACTGTGACTAAAATGAGTCACTAAAAATATGAAACGTATGTTAATAAACGCTACCCAATCTGAAGAATTGCGCGTAGCACTTGTTGATGGTCAAACATTATTTGATCTAGACATTGAAAGTCCTGGCCACGAACAAAAAAAATCGAATATATATAAAGGTAAAATAACACGCATAGAGCCCTCGCTCGAAGCGGCGTTTGTAGACTATGGCGCTAACCGTCATGGTTTTTTACCGATGAAAGAAATTGCCCGCAACTATTTTCCTACAGGTTACTCCTTCAAAGGTCGTCCAAGTATTAAAGAAATACTAAAAGAAGGCCAAGAAGTTATTGTTCAAATTGATAAAGAAGAACGTGGCCAAAAAGGCGCTGCGTTAACTACCTTTATCAGCCTAGCGGGCAGTTATTTAGTATTAATGCCAAATAATCCTCGCGCTGGTGGTATTTCTCGTCGTATTGAAGGCGATGAACGTACCGATTTAAAAACCTCTTTAAGTAAATTAGACTTACCTCATGGTATGGGTTTAATTGTTCGTACCGCTGGTGTTGGTAAATCTTATGAAGAACTAGAATGGGATTTAAGTGTTCTAGTTCATCATTGGCAATCAATTAGCGACGTTGCTGAAGGTCGATCGGCTCCTTTTTTAATTCACCAAGAAAGTAACGTAATTATTCGCGCTATTCGTGATTACTTACGTCGTGATATTGGTGAAATTTTAGTGGATCGCCCTAAAATATTTGAAAGTGTTAAAAAACACATTGAATTAGTTCGCCCTGACTTTTTAAGTAAGGTTAAGTTATACGATAGCGAAGCGCCATTATTCACCCATTATCAAATAGAAACGCAAATAGAAACAGCTTTCCAGCGAGAAGTACGCTTACCTTCTGGTGGTTCAATTGTTATTGATCCTACAGAAGCATTAACCTCGATCGACATTAACTCCGCTAAAGCAACGAAAGGTGGGGATATCGAAGAAACTGCTTATAACACCAACCTTGAAGCAGCAGACGAGATTGCTCGCCAATTACGTTTACGTGATTTAGGCGGTTTAGTGGTAATTGATTTTATCGATATGACACCAGTTAAACACCAGCGTGAAGTTGAAAACAGAATGCGTGAAGCTGTGCGTCCAGATCGTGCTCGTATTCAACTAGGTCGTATCTCCCGTTTTGGCTTACTTGAAATGTCTCGCCAACGTTTGCGTCCCTCTATTGGCGAAACTAGCCAAGGTGTTTGTCCTCGTTGTAATGGTACCGGCCATGTTCGCGGTGTTGAATCTTTAGCTTTGTCTATTCTTCGTTTAATGGAAGAAGAGTCAATAAAAGAAAATACATTGCATATTCAAGCTCAGGTACCAGTGCCAGTTGCAACTTATTTACTTAATGAAAAACGCCGCAGTGTTTTTCATATTGAAAAACAGCATAAAGTGAAAGTATTAGTCATTCCGAATCCTCATATGGACACACCTCAATATGAAGTGATTCGTGTGCGTACTGATGAAACTGTAGCCGAAGCTAGTTATGACATGCCAATTACACATGCTGAACTTGAACAGACAATAATGCCTAAGTTTGACACTGATGCAGTTAAAGTTGATGAACCTGCATTACAAGGAATGAGTTCGCCTAAACGCTTAGAGCCTAAAGCAAATGTTGAAACTCGTACTGTTCAAGTACCAAAACAAGCACTTAAACAAACACAACAAAAAGCAAGTGGCGGTATTATCGGTTGGTTAAAAGGTTTATTTAGTAGCGATGAAGCAACTAAACCAACTACAGCAACTACAGCAACAACTGAACGTAATAACAATAGTTCTGCTAATAGTAACAATAGAGAACAGCAAAACCGTCGACCTCGTAACAATCAGCAACGTCGCCCTAATCGCAATAAACGCCCAAGTGATCGAAATGAAAAGAACACTACGGATAATCGCGAAATTAAAAATAGTGACGCTAATGAGCGTAATAACAAAGATACCCGCAACATAAAACCAAACCGTAAGCCCGACAACGAAAAAGTGCAACAAGCTCCTAAAGAGCAAAAAGTTGCTGAACGTCGTCAACGTCGAAGTAAACGTAAAAATGTGCGTGTCCAAAAAACTGATGATGTGCAAATAACACAGCAAAGTGAATTACCCGTTCAAAATTTAAATACGGATACATCTAACGACAAAACTACGCAAAATGTAGCCATTGAAACGGTTGTAAATACTGAAGTAGTTAACACCTCAGCGGAAACTATTGCTGAAACAACTGTTGATAAAAGTAATGAACAAACTAAAGAAAGAGAAGATCGCCCGCGTAATAGACGTTCTCCTCGCCACTTACGTTCACATGGTCAACGCCGTCGTCGTCAAGAAACAAAAGAGGATGGTTCTGTCATAACAAATGAGGAACAAGCTGAACTAGATAATTCGACGATTTCAGGTGATCCTATCGAAGTGCGTTATCCTCATAGTGAAAATGGCAGTGAAGAAAATGAATCTGGGCAAATTTCAATGCCAATGACAACCTCAGACAATAAAATTAAAACTGAGGTTAGCGAAGCAAATATTGAAAGCACAGATTCAACGGATATAGCTTCTGTAGACGTAAACTCTTCAACTGAAGTATCTACCGCTGAAAAGGATCTTCAACCAAGCAATGCTGAATCAACTGAAGTTCAACAAAACCTTCCATTTGATGAACAAATTGAAACGGTTGTAATGCCAGCTGAAGCTGTAGAAAATGAAGTTAAAAGTAAAGTTAAGGTTGACTCATCTGCTGAGACAGGCGTTGCAACATCAATTGAATCATCTAAAGCAGTAAAAGATGAGACAGCAGTAAAAGTTGAGACTTTTGCTGAGATGACTACAACTGAAACTAAAGCTCCAAAGGCAGAACTTCACGATATTGAACAACAAGAAACTCAAGAGACTATTGAACAAAAAGTTGAATCAAATGTTACAGAGACATCTACAGATTCAACAACAAGCAATAACGAAGTTGAGGTTACTGATGCTATTAATACTGAAGAAGCACAAGTAGAAAAACAAGTCCAACGTAAAAACAAAGCGCGTGTTAAAAAACCAGTAAGCAAAAGCATTAAAGGTAAAGCTTCAGCGCCAATGACTAAACCAAAAACAGTTGCAAGTGCAGGTGAAATACCCACCGCTGCATTTAATAATGATGAACGCAATAGTGCTGTTATAAGCGGTAGAACCGCAATGGTTGCTGATGCAGTTAATAAAAGCTCTGCAGGCCCAACGAAAGCAGTCAGTAAATAAATTTAAACCATGTATTAAAAGCTAAACGTTCAATTTAATAAATACATTTAAAAAGCCAGTTGAAAAACTGGCTTTTTTATTACCCATTTTTATTATTTAATTTATTACAATTTTAAAATAACCGATATACCATATATGGTATTAATATTCTTTTATCAAAATGTACTAAGCTTAATTTATTTAAATGTATCAATAAGTCTATTGATTATTAATGGTAAATAATTTGATGAAAAAGTTTATAACATTCATATGTTATCTTATGTTGTGCCGCTCTGTGCAAGCAGAAAATTTACGAGTGATAACTGAAAACTTGCCACCGTATCAAATTGTAGTAAATGATAAATTAGTTGGTGGAAGCTCTGTTTTATTAGTTAAGGAGATATTAAAGCGAGCGAATATTAATGCTGATATTGAAGTTCTTCCTTGGGCGCGAGCATACAGAATAGCATCCCATAATTCTAATACATTGATTTTTTCAATGGCACGAAACAAAACACGTGAAAGCCAGTTTATTTGGCTCGTAAAACTAAAAAATTTAACCTATCATTTTTATTCTTTAACTTCACGTCCTCACTTAAAAGCTAAAAATATCACTGAAATGCTAAAACACACAGTCGTAACCGTTAGAAATAGTTATGAAGCAAATTCATTGAAAAATTTTGGTTTTTCCGAAGATAAAAATCTTATATTAACTAATACTTATAGTACCGCTTGGAAAATGTTATCTATTGGAAGAGCCGATTATACTTATGCGAATGAGTTAATTACCGAAACATTGAATCAGAAAATAACTTCTTCAACACAATTATACAAACAAGCGTTTGATCTGGGCGACACATCGGATTTATATATTGCAGCTAATGTTCATATGTCCTCAGAATTATTAACAAAAATAAAGCATAGTATTGAAACAATGCGAGCAGACGGTACGCTAAAAAACTATTAATACACGATTTAAAACCGTTTAAAATAAAATAGTGCATATAAAAAAACCAGTAAATTAATTACTGGTTTTCGTTTGGTAAAATTTGTTTTTTAACCTAAATTCATTACAAAAATGATAACAATTCTTGATCTAATTGCATTAATGTTTTCGGATCAGCCATCATCGTTTTAGCAAATGATTTCGTTCTAGGTAAAATACGTTCAAAATAAAATTCTGCGGTTTTTATTTTTGCACGATAAAAATCACGATTTTCTACATCTCCCGCTAATTTTTCATAAGCGGTTTGTGCCATTTTCGCCCAAAAATAGCCCATAACGATATAGCCAGAATACATTAAGAAGTCACTTGAGGCTGAGCCAACAAAATCTCTGTTTTTCTTTGCTTTTAAACCGATACGTAAAGTATATTGATGCCAATTGGCAACATATGTGCTTAGCGGCCAAACAAACTTATTCATTTGACGTTTAAAAGGGTTACTCGACAACATGCTGTTATCTTTACAAAAACCAAGAACTTCTTTAGTAAATTCTCTTAATGAAGCACCACGGGTTAACAAAATTTTACGACCTAATAAGTCGAGTGCTTGAATACCCGTTGTACCCTCATATAAAGTAGCTATACGGGCATCACGAATAATTTGTTCCATACCCCATTCTTTAATATAACCATGGCCACCAAATACTTGTACGCCAAGGTTTGCACTTTCTAATCCAGTTTCGGTTAAAAACGCTTTTAATATTGGCGTAATAAAACCTAATCGGTCATCAGCTTTTTTGCGTTCTTCTTCAGTTTTAGCAGCATCAATATCATCAACTATTTTAGCAGCATAATAAATCATTGCTCGCCCACCTTCGGCAAATGCTTTTTGCGTTAACAGCATTTTACGTACATCAGGATGAACAATAATAGGATCAGCTACTTTTTCTGGATATTTTTTCCCCGTTAACGAACGCATCGACAAACGTTCTTTCGCATACAACAAAGCATTTTGATATGACAGTTCCGCCGCACAAACACCTTGTAAAGCAGTACCCACTCTAGCCGTATTCATAAAGGTGAACATGCATTCTAAACCTTTATTTTCAGGGCCAATTAATACCCCTTTAGCGTTATCAAAATTTATCACTGCGGTAGCTGAAGCTTTAATACCCATTTTATCTTCAATTGAACCACAAGTTACATTATTGGCTTCACCAATATCGCCTTGTTCATCGACCACCATTTTAGGTACGATAAATAATGAAATACCACGAGTACCCGCTGGTGCATTAGGTAATCGAGCAAGTACTATATGAATTATATTTTCAGTTAAATCATGTTCGCCAGCAGAAATGAAAATTTTTGTGCCGGTTAAATTGTAGGTACCATCTTCATTGGGTTCGGCTTTGGTTTTAACTTGTCCTAAATCCGTACCACATTGCGGCTCTGTTAAACACATGGTTCCAGTCCATGTACCTTCAATCAGTTTGGTTAGATAAAGTTCTTTTTGTTGCTCGGTGCCATGAGCAGTAATAGTATTCATTGCGCCATGACTTAAGCCAGGATACATAGTCCATGACCAATTCGCGGTACCCATCATTTCAGAGGTAATCATGCCTAACGAGGGCGGTAAACCTTGACCACCATGTTTTTCTGCATGCGCTAATGATGGCCATCCGCCGTCAACAAATTCTTGATAAGCTTCTTTAAAACCTTTGGGTGTAAATACTTTTCCGTCTTCCCAGCGACAACCTTCTTTGTCACCACTTTGATATAAAGGTAAAAGTTCATTTTCACTAAATTTGGCACACTCTTGCATTATCGCATCGACTAAATCAGGGGTTGCTTCAGCAAACTCAGGTGTTTTTTGGTAATGATCATAAAATTTAAACACATCTTCAATAATAAATTTAATATCTGCAACAGGCGCTTTATAACTTAGCATCGAACAATTCCTTACTTTTTGTCTAATTAAGCTTTACAACAACTTAAGATAATTATAGCTGAGTATAACGAAATAACACCACTGGTCATACCACTTTTTACTATTTTTTTTGTTTAATTACAATATTCAGTGAGATAATCGTGATTTCATCGTTTTATACTGATTAACAGTAGTTGTAAAATTCCAAAAATAATTTTTATTTATCAACTAATTTTGTTTTGTATAATTACTGAACATTACTTAGCTATACTAATTGCACAAATGGTTTTCAAATAACTAGTATGAGTAAAATATTTACTCTTCTTTACAGTCAACTGACATTAGCTGACACACAAGCAGTTACACTTATACCCGCTCCACCTGACTATACAGGATTCTAATAGTGAGTTTTTAATTATCCAAACAATTAGTAGCAGAGGTTAAGATGTTAATTTATAAAACCAAAGGAATAAACGGAAAAAGTCTATGTGTATTTTTATTAATACTCTTTCTAAGCGCTTGTGGCGGATCTGGTGGTTCTAGTAATTCGATTGAACCGACTCCCCCAACAACCCCAACTAATATAGCGCCAACAGGTAGCGTAACTATTGTTGGCTCAACAGTTGTTGGCGAGATATTAACCGTAAGTAATAACTTAAACGATGGCAATGGTTTAGGTACCATTAATTATCAATGGCAACGTACCCTAAACAACACAACGGTTGATATTAACGGCGAAACATCAACAAGTTATATAATTAGCAGTGCCGATGTAGATTATACCTTGTCGGTAAAAGCAAGTTACACAGACCAAGATAACTTTGCTGAAAGTGTGGTAAGTGTGCAAACGGCAATAGTAACCGCTAATGTTTCAACTGCGAGTCAACCCAATATTTTATTGATCATTGCCGATGATCAAGGGCTTGATGCTTCCGCTCAATATAGTTTATCAACTGACGTGCCAAACACACCGACATTAAATGCACTAGCCGCCAAGGGCATCACTTTTGATAATGCTTGGGCAACCCCTGCTTGTACTACCACGCGCGGCAGCTTAATTACCGGTAAACATGGCGTAAACTCTGGCATAACTTATGTGCCTGCCATTATGGATAGTAGCACCAATACACTACAACGCTATTTAAAATCATTGCCCAGTAGTAGCGATTATCAAACGGCAGTAATTGGTAAGTGGCATTTAGGCGGAGCCAATCCAGCATTATCACATCCCACCGATAGCGGTGTAGACTATTATGCTGGCACGATAAAAGGCACCTTAACCGACTATTACAATTGGGAATTAACTCAAAACGAGCAAAACACCACTAGCACTGAATATCACACCAGTAAAATAACCGATTTAGCCATTGATTGGCTTGATGTACAAAATCAACAAAATAAACCATGGTTTTTATGGTTAGCTTACGTAGCACCGCATTCCCCTTTTCATTTACCGCCCACTAATTTACAAAATAGAAGTAATTTAACGGGTACACAAAGTGATATAGATGCTAATAAACGTGATTATTATTTAGCCGCAATAGAAGCGATGGACAGTGAAATTGGTCGGCTTTTAGATTCATTACCGCAAGATAAACGTGATAACACCTTAATTATTTATATTGGAGATAACGGCACGCCTGCTGCAGTTATTGATACCAGTGTTTATAATATAGAGCACAGTAAAGGATCTTTATATGAAGGTGGTATTCGAATTCCTATGGTCGTTTCAGGCAAAGGTGTTACCCGCGCTAATGAGCATGAAAGTGCCTTAGTTAACACTAGTGATTTTTTTGCAACCATCGCTAATTTCACAGGAAGTAATATTACCCAGATAAATGATAGTTATAGCTTTTTAAATCTGTTAAGTACTTCAGGTACAGGGCTAAGAAATTATAACTACTCAGAGTTTGAAGGCAGCAAAGTTACTGAGCCAACTGGCTGGGTGGTCCGCAATCAAGATCACAAGCTATTTGAATTTTCTGATGGTGCAAAAGCGCTGTATAAAATTAGTGAAGACATCAATGAAAGCAATGATCTTTTACAAGGGAGCACAGACACCAGCGCGATTGTTAACGAGTTAGAAACTCAAGGGCAATTGGTGCGTAACGAGCAAAGTAACTCACCTATAGATTTAACTAATGTTTTACTCAGTAAGCGTAGTGCTAATTGTGCTGATTATATTGCAAATTCTAGCGAAAGTTACCAATCAACAGTGATGGATGTTAATAACAGCACCACCTTTAATGGTGCTTTAACCATAACGGTAAGTAATGATAAATGTATTTTCAGCACCAATAATATACCTAACCATGATTTTAATGATGGTTCTCAAAGTTTTCCTAATAATGTTAGCGCGCAAAATAATAGTTTTGAAGTAACCACTACACCGAGCTTTGCCACCAATACCACGCCAATCACCTTAGCTACCGATAATGCAATATTGCTCAATGGTGTAAAAGTTGATTTATTAGCCGCCGCTTGTTTTGGCGTGGGCGACGGTAAAATTGGCTGTAATGATATTAATCAAGCTTGGCGATATGATCCTATGTTTAGCGCTAATGGTTTTAAAGTTGATAGCCATAATGCTCATTCACAGCCTGATGGTAGTTATCATTATCACGGCAAGCCTAATGCCTTGTATTTAGACGATAATCCAAGCACTATTTCTCCAGTAGTGGGTTTTGCTGCTGACGGTTATCCCATTTTTGGTCCTTATATTGATGATAACGGCAGCATTCGTAAAGCGTTTTCAAGTTATCGTTTAAAAACTGGTACTCGCCCAACAGGTAATGGCAATCCCGGCGGTAATTACGATGGAACTTACCGTGATGATTATCAATATATTGAAGGGGATGGTGACTTAGATGAATGTAACGGTATGACAGTAGATGGTATATACGGCTATTATATTACCGATGGCTTTCCTTATATTTTAACTTGCTTTAAAGGATCGCCAGATAGTTCATTTGATAAACAGCCTTAAAACTAAAAATCATCTAAGCAGATTAGTACTTTTATGAATTAATTTATTCATTAAGTCATAAAAGTACTATGAGTCTTTAATCATAATAGTATTTTCATGCGCGTCAGTTGCAAATTGCCAGCACCCATGAACCGAATCAAAATTTAATAAATGTGCGTGTGTTTTTGCATCGCCAGCGGGATCATTTATTTGAATGATGTTTATATCGTTTGTTGTTTACATCGTTTGAAAAAGCGCCCGCATCAACAACCGTCCCATACGACCAAAACCGTTTATACCTATGTTAATTCCCATCGTTATTCCCTAAATTAAGTTTTTTGTATATTAAGTAAAATTAAGCTTTCAACCATTGTTCAACATCTTGATGATGCGGAATAGAGCCGCTGTGCACTAACTTTTCATCAATAACAACGGCTGGTGTACTCATTACGCCATAAGCCATAATAACCTGAACATCTGTTTCTTTTGTGACATTAACCTCAATACCTAATTCTTTAGCAATAGCTAAAATGACTTCGGCTGTTTTTACACATTTCGCACACCCGGTGCCTAATACTTGAATGTTTTTCATCGTTTTAATCTCCTCCATTAGGATAATAACGCTCGCTTTGTTTTATTTACCCGACTTTATAAATAAGGGGTTAAAAAATTAAATATCCAGCCAATAAAAGTAAATGCTGTTAACAGTAAACAAAAGAAAATAATTAACAACTTCCACTGCATAACTTGTTTTAATAAAATAAATTCAGGAAAACTCGCGGCAACAGTGCTCATGCAAAACGCTAATGTGGTACCAATAGGTAAACCGTGATTAATTAAGCTTTCCATTACAGGAATTACGCCTGTTGCATTTGAATATAAAGGTATACCTAAAAAGACTGCGGCAGGTACCGACCACCACTGCCCTGCACCTAAATGTGCTTCAATCCAACCGTGTGGCACAAAACCATGTAAGGCCGCACCTAAACCAACGCCAATAAATACCCATTTCCATACCCGAGAAAAAATCTCTAAGGTTTCAGTTTTGGCAAATTGATGACGCTCTTTCATCGTCATTTTATTTTGCTTTACCTTTTCAACACTAACCGCATTACCTGTGGTTAATTGCTCTTGCGCTGTTTGTTGACCTTGTTTTAATGCCTTGGCGGCAAAAGATTGCAGCCAACGCTCGGCTTTAATTGCATCTAAAAATAGCCCTCCCAACATCCCTACCGACATACCAACCAGTACATAAATAAGCGTGAACTTCCATCCAAGTAAGCTCATTAATAACAATACAGCTACTTCGTTAATTAACGGTGAAGTAATTAAAAAGGCCATGGTGATGCCAACGGGAATCCCCGCAGAAGTAAAACCTAAAAAAACAGGAATACTTGAACAGGAACAAAAGGGAGTTATGGCACCAAAACTAGAAGCAAATAAATAGCCAATACCTTTGTTTTTACCCGCTAAATAATCACGAACCCGTTCTACATTTAACGTTGCCCGAAGTATCGCTATAAAATAAATCATAACCAATAACAATGCGAAAATTTTACTGACATCTTCAACAAAAAAATGCAATGCATCACCCAGTTTTGTTTGGGCTGAAAATCCTAAAATATCGAACACTAACCAGCTAGCAAAATCGGTAAACAGTTGAAACATTTTCTTTCTCTTTGTTTTGAATTAAAACATTTAAAATCTTAAACATAGGTTAGTTCAGTAACGCTAAACACCGTTAACTTAATTTAACTAATCCTCATTCAATTAATTAAATATTATTACTTTATGCGGAGTGAAAATCACCCTTTAGTTTGTGGCGTTACTATCAATACAATAAAAACGGGTTATATCGGGACCGTTATTCATTAATGGTAATTGCTGTAAGCTTTCAGTTATATAATTCAGGTTATGTTCTGTCGTTTGTGCCAATGCAATACGTACCCACTTGGGAAATTGTGGGTTAAGGCGCTAAAAACTCTTTCACTTTTTTCATAAAAGTATTCTAACGGCACAATGCACCACAAATTATATATATATGATTTTTTGCGTGTAAATGCATATGATTATAAATAATCAAATTGCCGACTAGTAATTACAAAGATGAGTAAACTATTATAAGATAACTTGTATAGTTAAACGCTTAAAGTAAGGTGATTATTTTGCTCATGCCCGATTTACCCAATAACCACGCAATAGCTGTTTTATTAATCACTGTCTTAGCTCTTTATTTATTTCGCCGAGAAGATGTGCCTCTAGAAACCTCTTCATTGTCGATTATCGCCTTATTAGCCATAATGTTCGCATTGTTTCCTTTTTCAATAGCAGGAGAACATTTCGAAGCCAGTTCTTTGTTTTTGGGGTTTGGCCATGAGGCATTAATTACTGTATGTTCATTAATGATTATTGGTCATGGCATAGTGCGCACAGGGGCGTTAGAACCTATTGGTCGTTACTTAGCTAAGCTCTGGAAGATTAGTCCTTCGCTCTCGTTACTTTCCACCTTAATTATTGCGGGCGCACTCAGCGCATTCATAAATAATACCCCGGTTGTTGTGTTGTTATTGCCTATATTAGTTAGCGTATCGTTACGTAATAAAACTGATTCTTCCCCAATGTTGCTGCCAATGGGATTAGCAACATTGGTTGGTGGTATGACAACCACCATAGGTACTTCAACCAACTTATTAGTGGTAAGTATTGCTAAAAACATGGGCGCTGCTGAATTTGGTTTATTCGATTTTGCCAAACCTGCCTTAATTGCAGGTTTTGTCGCAATTATTTACCTTTGGCTAATAGCTCCGAAATTATTACCTAAACGCATTGCCTCAATGCCAGATACTTCACCACGTATTTTTAGTGCTTACCTTACCATTAATGAAGACAGTAACATCAATGGCAAAACCATTGCCGAAACCATTGCGCTTACTGATGGACAAATGAAAATTGAAGATATTCAACGTAGTCCAGACAATCGCAACGTTATTCCCTTACCAGATACAGTACTTATTGAAGGTGATAGGTTAAAAGTTCATGATTATCCAGACCGACTCAAAGAATACGAAAGTGTTTTTGGTGCAGCTTTATTTTCAGGTTTAGAGAAAGTGGATAATGACCACCCGTTAAAAGCGGATAAGCAAACCTTAGCAGAAATAGTTATTATTGCAGGGTCTGGCATTGAAGGGCGAACCCTAAAACAAGCTAACTTTATTCACAAACACGGTATTTCAGTGATCGCTTTACATCGTGCAGGCAAAGCGATGGAAGTAGGTAAAAGCAGTATTGGCACCGTAAAACTAAAAATTGGTGATATTTTACTGGTGCAAGGCGAAGCCGAGCAGCTTAGCTTATTAAAAGGTAAGCCGGGGTTATTGATTATAGATGGTGCAGAAGCCCTCCCACAAACAACTAAAGCCCCTTTAGCATTAGGTACTCTATTTTTGGTAGTCATGTCTTCAGCATTGGGAATTTTACCAATAGAAATAAGCGCGGTATTTGGTGTACTTATTTTACTGTTAACTAAGTGTTTAAGTTGGGATGAAGTGTCATCAGCACTAAGCACTCAAATTATTTTAATTGTTGCTGCTTCTCTCGCATTGGGTGTAGCATTAATGAAAACAGGCGGTGCAGAATATATAGCCCATGCCTTTGTTGCACTCTCATACGGATTACCACCAGGCGGAATATTAGCAGCATTAATGTTACTTTTAGCTATACTTACCAACATTGTGTCTAATAACGCGGCTGCAGTTATTGGCACACCTATAGCAATATCGGTTGCTAACCAACTTAATCTTCCCGCTGAACCTTTTATTTTAGCGGTATTGTTTGGCGCTAATTTAAGTTATGCAACGCCTATGGCATATAAAACTAATTTATTAGTAATGAATGCAGGGGGATATCATTTCTCTGATTTTATGCGCATAGGTATCCCTTTAATTTTATTAATGTGGGTAACGCTTTCTTATACGCTTAACTGGTTGTATCTATAATTATACCAATTGCTATTACACCCAAAATTCCATGGGTTCGTTCTTAATAATGGTGCGTAAAATATCACTGCGAGTGATTAAACCGCTAAGTTTGCCCTTATCATCGACAATTGGAATAGCACCAATATGCTGATTAAACATTGTTCTACTTATATCGCGTATATTGGTTTTTAGTGAGGCGACCAAAACCTTATTGGTCATTATCTTTGAAATAGCATAATCTGGATGATGTAAACCATTATTTTGTTGTTTAAAATCTGGGCTGTGAAACATATCTCGATCTGAGATTATGCCCAAAATTTGATTGTTTTTATTCACTACCGGAAAGTGTCTAAATCGGTGTTGCTGAAACTGCTGCCAAGCTTGGCTGAACAACATATTTTCAGGTAGTGTCACCAAGGTTTTAGACATAATATCTTGCGCATAAATAACCATTTGTCGATGATTATCCGTTTTTTCTTGGTAACCTTTATTTAAGGTAAATCTATCACTATTTAAATGATCAACATGACTAACAGGTTGTTGAGTAATGTTACCTTCAGTGTCTTCAATTTTAGCGGCTCTCGCCGATGACGATATCGCCTTAATACCGGTTTTAACCTTTAATTGATCATTCCGAGCAGGCACCGGTAGACCCATGTTATATATCCAATAAGTCATCCTTCCCCCTTATTAATAAAGTATCTTAATTTTATGATTTTTTATGATAGGGTCTATAAAATTATTCAACAATAACGACACCACGATACATTTGCATTTGACAAGTAAAAGCATATTCACCTGCGCTAAGTGCAGGTAATAAGAGTGTTTTTGGTTTATCATGTGGCAGTTCAGCACTGATCTCTAAATCAGCAAATACCACTGTACTGGCACAGGGTGACGCATCTTTTCTGATAAAAGTAATTTCTGTTGGCGTATTCACTGATATTTTTACTTTAGCTGGTTTATATACGCCGTTTTCTACTAACACCGTAATTTTACCGTTTTCACTTGTGGCTAGTGAATCACTTGGTTTATATAACCAAAACCACCACACCACAAAAGCAATTAATGCTAAACCTAGTAAATTAATGAACATCATAATATTTTTCCTTTAAGATCCTGAAACAAGTTCAGGATGACTGTTTGTTTTTAATCCTGAAATAAATTCAGGATGACGATTGTTTTAATAGGCGCTTTTTCAAAAAGACAATTTTTCATTAAAAAAACGGCTTACCACTATTCTTTAATAATATGACGTTCTAATGTTGCTCTGGTTTAAAAAATCGTAATCGATTGGCATTAGTTACCACCGTTAACGATGAAAGCGACATCGCGGCACCAGCAATCACAGGGCTTAGTAATAAACCAAAAAATGGGTATAAAATACCCGCAGCAAATGGCACACCAGCTGCGTTATAAAAGAATGCGCCAACAAGATTTTGCTTAATATTTCTTAAAGTGGCTTTACTGACGGCTATTGCGTCTGCAATGCCATGTAACGAACCGCGCATTAAAGTAATATCAGCACTTTCTATGGCAACATCAGTTCCTGTACCAATGGCAAAACCCACGTTCGCTAATGCAAGTGCTGGCGCGTCATTTATGCCATCTCCGGTCATACCCACTATTTCGCCTTGTGCTTGTAATTCAGCGACTTTACTTGCTTTATCTTCGGGCATAACTTCTGCCATAAAGTCGGTAATACCCACTTTATCGGCAACCGCTTTAGCCGTAGCTCGGTTATCACCCGTTAACATGATCACCCGAATACCTTGATGCTGTAATCGTTTTATCGCTTCTATAGAATCCTTTTTGATAGGATCAGCTACCGCGATTAAGCCTGCAAGTTCACCTTCAATAGCAAAATACATCGGCGTTTTCGCTTCACTGGCTAAGGTTTGGGCTTGATCAACAATATTACGAGGCAATTCGATTTTCTGTTGCACCATAAGTTTTTCATTACCAAATAAAACTGTTTGATTATTAATAGTCGCTTGCACACCATGGCCAGCAATTGCATTAAAATCGGTAACTTTCTCAAGGTTTAACGCTTTATTTTTTGCTGACTCAACAATTGCTTCAGCTAAAGGATGTTCACTACCCGCTTCAATACTTGCCGCTAATTGTAAAAGTTGATCTTGAGTATATTTTTCATCCGCGGGAATAACATCAGTAACGGCAGGGCTACCCTCTGTAATTGTGCCGGTTTTATCTAACACCATTGCGGTAATTTGTGAGGCAGTTTGCAACGCTTCACCATTACGAATTAACACACCTGCTTCGGCGGCTTTACCAACCCCCACCATTACCGACATCGGCGTGGCTAAACCAAGCGCACAAGGGCAAGCTATAATAAGTACGGTGGTAGCAGAAACCAACGCGTAAGCAATGCTCGGCTCTGGGCCAAAGTTAAGCCAAATCATCGCACTACCAATAGCAATAATCATAATAACAGGCACAAAATAGGCTGAAATAACATCAGCTAAACGGCCAATTGGTGGTTTGGAATTTTGCGCTTTTTTCACCATATTAATAATTTGTGCTAGTGCAGTATCTTTACCAACGCGGGTTGCTTTATAAATAATTGAGCCGGTTTTATTTAAGGTGCCGGTGATAACTTCGTCCCCTACCTTTTTAAGTACCGGCATAGGTTCACCGGTTAACATTGATTCATCAAGACTTGAACTACCTTCAATAACTTCACCATCAACCGCAATTTTTTCGCCGGGGCGAACACGTACTTGATCATTTAACAACACTTGGTCAATTGCTATATCGACATCTTTACCATCACGAATAACACGCGCTGTTTTGGCTTGTAAACCAATTAAACGTTTAATCGCTTCACTGGTTCTACCACGCGCTTTTACTTCAAGTGCTAGCCCTAAATCAATTAAACCAATAATCATTGCTGTAGCTTCAAAATAAACATGACGCGCCATTTCAGGTAACACATAAGGAATAAGCACAACCACCATCGAATATATCCAAGCGGTACCTGTACCTAAGGCAATTAAGGTGTCCATATTAGCGCTATGATTCCAAAACGATTTCCATGCACCAATATAAAAATGCTTTCCTGCAAAGTACATTACCGCCAAACAAACCAACCCAATAACGAACCACACAATTCGCTCGGTTGAGGTTGCTACTGTCATGCTTTCACCAAACACGCTGTACAGCATAAGTGGTACACCTAAACCTAAGGCGATTTGCATATTACGGATTAACACTTTGTAATAGGCTTGGTCTTCTTGTTCTTTTTGCGCCAGCAATTCATCATCGCTTGCATTGTTACGTGGTTTCACCCCATAACCTGCAGATTCAATGGCTTTGGTCAGAATACTTTCGCTAACATCACCTTCTACCATTACTGTGCGCTGGGCAAAATTCATATTGGCATCAACCACACCAGCAAGTGCTTTTAACGACTTTTCAACTTTGCTTACACAACTTGCACAACTAACACCTTCAATGATTAATTCCGTCGTTTTAATCGATTTTTGAGCGATATTTTTATTTACAGTCGGTGCAGGGGTAATTTCAGGTTTAGATTTATGGCAAGACTCATCAGCGGCTTGAACATCCTCATTACCAAGAACGGAGGATTGAGTAGCTGAGCTGTTAGTCGGAGAAAATGGAATAGCGGTAGCTTGATACCCTAGCTGTTCAATAACATTAATAACATCAGTTACTTGCTCATCTGATAAAGCCCCTTCAAGCTGTAATGTTTTACTTTCAAAATCCATATTTACAGCGCTTATTTGTGCCGCAAGCGCTTGGTTGAAAGTTGACTCTGCAGAAAAAGCCGTTTCAATTTTTTTGACACAACTTGAGCAACCAATGCCAGTGATCGAAAAGGCGAATGTTTTTTCATAACTACCCATTAGTATTCATCCTTAGATTAAATAGTGCTAATTTACTGCGTTGGCTTAAATGACCTTACTTACTCTCTACTCTAATATCAATTGTAACAGGTATAAATTCGTAACATTGGTATAATACTCATCCTATCGCTATATGATCGAACTAAGTCAATCTACCAACGAAACGGTCTATTCATTTTTCCATTAGAAACTAAACACGCCAGCCAATACACGCCCGTTAATGAAAATAATAAGGTTAATAACGCGAAGAAAATAATCTGCGCATTATTAAAACTGCCTACTTTACTGCCCGTAATATCACTTAATATTTTGTAGTCCATAAAATGCAGTTTGAACATAAAATCAGCTAAACGCTTATCATCATCAACGTGTCCTACAATGCTGGCATTTTGTGCATCGATATAAACGCTGGTATTGAGCTTGTCATTAAAACTGACTTGCCATAACGGGTTTTGCTGTTTTGGTAATTCGATAATCGGTGGTGTTAATATGTTTGAATACTGAATTTTGCCTTTTCCTGAATATGACAGTTGCGCTAGCTTATCTACAAGTTTGTTATCAGGGTGAATAATTGCGCCACTTTCAGCAGATACTAATTGCTGGCTTCTTGGAAAGTGTGCATATAAACCTTGTTGTAATGTCAGTAAATAATAAGGTTTATTTAATCGTGTGATCAGCTCAACTTTTTCTACTTGCCCTACTTTTTCTTCATGTCTAAGTTGCGCTAACACTTGATTAAGCGGTTTTAAGGTAGAAAAATCTAATTGATTAGTGGTTTGACTAATACTTTGTCGATATTGATTTCCTGAGGCTTTTTTGTGATCCATTAAATTAAAATAGAGCCCTGTGCTTAGCCATAGTATTAATTGCGTAAACACTAATAAAGATAACCAACGGTGTAAAAAACGAACCCATGGCATAAATCGTCGAGCACTTTTATTTGTTGGTGTTTGAATTGATTTACCTCGTACTTTTACAAAGCTAACATAAGTTAGCACTACGCCGGTTACACTCGCCAGCAAGGAAATTAATGCAATAGTCATTAATAAACGGTTGCCTGCGTCTTCTTCATCACCATAATCCATAATATGAAAGCGATATAACCAGTCAAACAGAACCCAAAAATCATGTCGCTTAGTCACTAACTCACCTGTTTGAGCAGAAATATATAAACGCGGCGCAGCAAAATCGTCAAAGCTAATTTTCCAAGCGGGCAAAATGCGTGGGCTAATTTCGCCATTAGCTTTAGTTAACAAGCTCGATGATAATATTTCACCTTTGCCTGTATAACGACGCTTGGCAATACTTATCGCTTGAGTTTTACTAATACTAGGAAGTAATTCTCCTGTTTGTGCTGCAATTAACTGCCATTTTTTAGCCAATTTAAATTGATAAACAGCCTTGCCTTGCAACATCTTTAAACTGATTTGTTCAGCATTAGGATACTGCTGTCGTAAATTGGCCAATGTAAATTGCACTTGGTTAGCATCAATTAACTGATGATTGCTTGTCACTAAACTATCGCCATGAATATAATCAATATCCATAACCACCATGTAGCTACCTGTTGCCGCCCAAATTAATAATTGCGTACCAACGAATAACATTAACCATTTATGTAATTTACGACTCGTTTTAACTATTGCCATTTTCTCTCATTCTCATTTTTATTTTTATTTTTTATTCTTTAATAATACTTATGACTTATGACTTGGGGCGTTTCCGTCTATATCGCTAATGTCGTGCCTCGCGTTGCTCGTGACAACCTACAAGTGTTCAACAGAAATTGTAGGTTGATAGGAGCACAGCAAGGCTCGACTGTTTTAAAGCAAGTAACGGTCTATATTTTTTTAAGGCCGTATGAGCGCCACAAGTAATATAAGACAGGTAGAACTAATAGCGTTAAAATAACCGCGCTAGCCATGCCACCTACCATAGGGGCGGCAATACGGCTCATCACTTCTGAACCTGTTCCTGTGCCGTATAAAATCGGTAATAAGCCAGCAATGATCGCCGCGGCTGTCATCATAACAGGACGTACACGCATCCCTGCACCTTGCATTACCGCTTGTAAAACATCGGCTTTGCTGGTTTCAATACCCTTTTCTCGATGATCGCTAAGCATTGCTTGATACGCTTGATTTAAATACACCAGCATAATCACGCCTATTTCGACCGCGACCCCTGCAAGCGCAATAAACCCCACACTTACCGCCACCGAAAAGTTGTAACCCTCAATATACATTAGCCAAATACTACCTACCATGGCTAACGGTAATGTGCCCATGATCATCAACACTTCAATAACGTTTCTAAAATTGATGTACAACAACACAATAATAATGGCCAGTGTTAATGGCACTACATAGCTGAGTTTTTCTTTCGCTCGTTGCATGTATTCATATTGCCCTGCCCAGCTTATTGAATAACCAGCAGGTAATACCAATTTATCGTTGACGACTTTTTGTGCATTCTCTACATAAGTACCTACATCAACGCCATCAATATCAATAAATGCCCAGCCGTTTAGGCGTGCATTTTCTGACTTGATGCCAGGAGGGCCATCTTCAATAAGCACATTCGCGACATCACCTAACGAAATGCGTTGGCCTTTTGGCGTCACAATAGGTAGTAATGATAATTGCTCTGGTGAATTACGATAATCTTGGGGATAACGCAAATTAACAGGGTAACGCTCAAGCCCTTCTACGGTTTTGGTCACATTCATACCGCCGATAGCCGTTGCAACTACTTGTTGAATTTCCTTAATATTTAGTCCATAACGCGCGGCTTTAGCACGTTGAATGTCTACTTTAATATAACGCCCACCCGCAACACGTTCTGAATAAACCGATGCGGTACCCGGTACATCTTTTAAAATAGTTTCTATTTGCTTACCGATATCTTGAATTACTTCTAATTTTGGCCCCGCTATTTTAATACCTACAGGTGTTTTAATTCCTGTTGCTAACATATCAATACGAGTTTTAATCGGCATAACCCACGCATTAGTCACCCCAGGTAATTTAACTAAGTCATCCAATTCTTTTTTCAATTTTTCTGTCGTCATACCCTCACGCCACTGTTCATGAGGTTTTAATTGAATAAAGGTTTCGATCATCGTTAAGGGCGCAGGATCGGTTGCGGTTTCAGCGCGACCCACCTTACCAAAAACGGTTTTCACCTCAGGGACAGTTTTAATTAATTTATCAGTGGTTTGTAATAATTTACGCGCTTCACCAATAGATATACCGGGATAGGTAGTGGGCATATACATTAAATCACCTTCATCTAAAGGCGGTATAAATTCACTACCAATTTTATCCAGTGGGTATAAACCCACGCCAAGTAATGCAACCGCCGCAATCAAAGTGATTTTAGGAAACTGTAATACAGTTTTTAATGTCGGCAAATAAATCGCAGATAAAAAACGATTGACGGGGTTTTTATGCTCAGGTAAAACTTTACCGCGAATAAAATAGCCCATTAACACGGGCACTAAGGTAATAGCTAAAGCAGCAGCAGCAGCCATTGAAAACGTTTTTGTAAACGCTAGTGGGGAGAACATACGTCCTTCTTGCGCTTCTAAAGTAAAAACAGGCACAAACGAAACGGTAATAATTAACAAACTAAAAAATAATGCGGGTCCAACTTCAGCCGCTGATTCTGCAACAACTTGCCAGCGATTTTCATTGGTTAAGGGCGTTTTTTCCATGTGCTTATGCATATTTTCTATCATCACTATCGCGCCATCAATCATCGCACCAATTGCAATCGCGATCCCCCCTAACGACATAATATTCGCGTTAAGGCCTTGCCAATGCATAATAATAAAAGCGGTTAAAATGCCCACCGGCAAACTAAAAATAGCGACCAATGAAGATCGAATATGAAATAAGAAAACCATACAAACTAAGGCCACAACAATAAACTCTTCAAGCAGTTTATCGGCAAGGTTATCAACCGCGCGTTCAATTAAGGCAGAACGATCATAAACAGGCACTATTTCAACACCTTTAGGTAAACCTTTTTTAAGCTGTTCAAGTTTTGCTTTCACGCCATCAATTACATGTTGGGCATTTTCGCCAAAACGCATCACCACAATCCCCCCCACGGTTTCACCTTCGCCGTTAAGCTCTGCAATACCGCGACGCATTTGTGGACCAGTACCAATTTCAGCAACATCTTTTAGTAACAGCGGTGTACCATTTTTATTAACGCCAAGCGGGATGTTTTCTAAATCTTCAACGCTTTTTAAATATCCTGTTGCCCGTACCATGTATTCTGCTTCGGACATTTCAACCACTGAGGCACCAATTTCTTGATTACCCTCTTTGATTGCCATTTGAATATGTGAAAGTGGAATACCGAAAGCGCGTAATTTATCAGGATTAATTTTTACTTGATATTGTTTTACCATGCCGCCAAGTACACTGACTTCAGACACCCCCTGAACCGTTTGTAATTCATATTTTAAAAACCAATCTTGAATACTACGCAGCTCACTTAAATCATGTTGCCCTGTTTTATCAATGAGTGAATAAATATAAACCCAGCCCACACCAGTTGCATCAGGCCCTAATTGAGGCCTTGCATTAGCAGGTAAGCTCGGCGCTACTTGGCTTAAATATTCTAAAACCCGCGATCTTGCCCAGTAAAGGTCGGTTTTTTCATCAAAAATAACATAAACATAAGAGTCACCAAAAAATGAATAACCTCGTACGGTAACAGAGCCAGGTACTGACAACATTGCTGTTGTTAATGGATAAGTGACTTGGTCTTGCACCACTTGTGGCGCTTGGCCTGGGAAGCTAGTTTTTATAATAACTTGTACGTCAGACAAATCAGGTAAGGCATCTACCGGTGTATTTTTCACTGAATACAAGCCTACCCCAACTAGAATAAAGGTAGCTAGTAGGACGAAAAATCGATTACCCACCGACCAACGAATAATTGAGCCGATCATTATTTTTCTCCTTCTGTTGATGACTCATTCATCGACTTAGTCATTGACATAGCACTGACAATGACAAATTCTCCATCACGCACTTCAAAGGTAAACATCACATAATTACCCTTAACAAATAGCGACATATCTACATTGTTAGCAACAGTAAAATCAACTTGCGCTGCTTCACGACCCCATTTTTCAATCGCTTCTCGATTAATGGTTACCATACGATGTTCGCTCATTACCGAAACCACTGTACCGTTAACTGTTGCCGATGAAACGGTTACAGTTTTGCTTTTTTCTGGGGTATCTCCAGACATATCGTTTGCTTTGTCACCTTCTTGTTGGAGGTCGTCACTGTGATTCATTCGTTTAAAATCAGAGGTTTTACTCGATTCTGAATCCAGTAAAAATTGAGCCGAACTCACTACTTTTTCACCAACATCAAGTCCTGATAATATTTCAACATTATCATGGTCAAATCGTCCAACTTTAACTTCAATTGATTTAAAACTTCCTTTACCAAGTGCCAGTACAACTCGGTCTTGACTACCTGTACGAATAAGCGCTTCTTTTGGAATAAGTAAGGCTTCATCACCATTAGTATGAATAGCTACCTGTGCAAACATGTTTGGTTTAAATTCACCTTTGTTATTATTTAAACGAACGCGTACTTTCACCGTTCGCGTTTTTGCATTAAGTGTTGGGTAAACATAATCAACTTTTCCGCTATAAGTTTTGCCGGGAAGATAATCAAGCGTCATGGTAACAGCGGTACCCGTTTTAACTTCTCCTGCTTGGCGTTCAAACACTTCAGCTTCAAGCCAAACTTCTGACAAATCGCCAATAGCCATTAGCGTTGAACCAGGTTTAACAAAAAAACCTTCCCGAATTTTTAAGTTTTCAATAACACCATTTTGTGGTGCATAAAAAGTAATGGTTTGCTGTACTTTTTTTGTTTTAATTAATTGCTGAACCGCTTGATTAGGTACTTGTAAAGCAACCAATCTATTTTTTGCTGCGGTAATTAAGCGGTTGTTTTTACGATCGAGGGCAAGCAATAACTCTTCTTGCGCATTCACTAACTCAGGGGAATAAATATTATAAAGCGGCTGATCTTTTTTAACCTGATCACCTTCTGCTTTAACATATAATTTTTCTATCCATCCTTGTACACGAGGATGAATATGCACAAATTTATCTTCGTTATATGTAATAAAACCAACAGTATCAATTTGGCTATGTAAATTTTTCATTTCAGCGTTCGCAATACGTACGCCTAAATTATTAATGACATCAGGGTTAACACGTATTGTGCCTGTCCCTTCATAAGAGCTAGCATCAGAACCTTTACCACTATCACCGCCGTCATTACCATAATAGGGAATAAGCTCCATACCCATGGGTGATTTACCAGGCTTATCACGTTTATAATCAGGGTTCATTGGCGCAACCCAATATAAAGGCTTTTTCTTGGCGGGCTCTGCGCTTGATGATGCTGTATTGGCTGATGAACCATTATTATCGATAAAAAACGTGGTAACAACAGCGCCTAATAAGGCACTAATGATCGCGGTCGCAACAATTGTTTTTAGTCGTGTTTTTTTAAGCGTTTTAGTGCTAGTTTTATTATCTGTTTGAGTTGTTTCTTTAGTATTAGAATTCATTTTATTTCCTATTCAGTAAATTTTACTGATTAACCGCAAGCGTACCTGCAAATAAGTAATTTAAAGTTAAATTTATTTTTTGTTGCTCGACGTTTAGCGTCAATTGCTCTATTTCTGCATTGAGCACGGCAATGCGTGCGCGCACTACTTCGGCAAAATCACCATCGTCATTGGTATAAGCATTTAAAGAGGCTTCTGCTTGGTCGCGCATTTGAGGTAATAAAGTGCTTTGATAAAGCTTTTGACGATCACGTAAACGTAATAACCGACCTTTACCACTATTAAATGCGCCGATAAATTTTCGTAGCAATAATGATTTTTCAGTTTTAATCGCTTCTGTTTCAAATACCGCGGCATCAACTTCTTTGTCTTGACGATTTCTAGTAAAAAGCGGCACATCAAACGTGACACCTACCGACATTAAATCAGCACGGGCATTTCCATTAGGGGCATCACCACGATAACCATAACTTCCGTTTACCGCCAATTGCGGTTTATATTTCTGCTTAGCAATACTAATACCTGTTTTTGTTGCGGCGATTTTTTTATCAAGCGCAACAACCGCAGGATGTGTATTAAAGTATTGCACCAAATGTTGAGGTTGTTGATATTGCTCATTCAGCACAAGTTCACTCTTTAATAAATCAATCTTAGGAAGTTGATCTGAAAAAGTTACGGTGGCAAAATTTAATGACGGGGCTGTTTTATTAGTTTGTGGTTTGATTAGCCATTGCGATAATTGACCTTGGAAATTATTTTTTTGTTGCTCAAGCTTATCTAAGCGATCATCTAAACTTGTTAATTCTAATTGCGCTCGGATAATGTCTTGTTGACGCGTTTTCCCCACCGCTGATGAGTAACTTGCCTGTGCAACATCAACTAGTTGTAAAAATAACGCTCTATCATTTTCAATCAACTTTACGCTTTCTTGCGCACGGTAGGCATCAAGCCACAATTGACCCACAGTAACCATAACTTGGTCTTGACGGTTTTCTCGCTGAAAAGGATATGCCTGACTTTTTATTTTTAACTGTTCACTTTTTAACGCTAAGGTGTCACCGCGCGGAATAACTTGCGTTATGCCCACTTTAAGTTGTGTCATACCTTCTTGGTTAAAGTCAAAACCGTCAGCAGGCAAGTTTGCTAGGGCAATTGATACTTTAGGATCAGGCAACGTTGTGGCCACACTGCTCATTGCTTCCATTGCTTTTTGTTTATGTTTATTACCTGTTAGCCACGGATCATTTTTTTGAGCAAGTTTTATCACTTGAGCAAAACTAAGCTGATTTTTTGATGGTGTTTGTATTAAATTTTCTGCTTTTGAAGTAAAAACAACAGCTAACAATAAACAGAATAAAAATGAACTTAAACGGACTTTAAGTAGATTATGGATCATAACCAAAAGCTCCTAATAGGATTTTAAAAATAAATAAATGGATTGAAACGTACAAAAAACAAACGCCATAAACGTGATTTTTACTTAAAACACGAAATTTAGACGTAACTAGGCTGTATTAGCTTAATATTGGCGGACGATAGAGAGATTTAGAATGTTGGCTGTAGTTAACCAACAAGGGGGAATAGAACTTGGTCGTTGAGGCAACTAAGGGGTGCGAAAAGTAAAAATCCGTTATTAATGCGTTAAAAGCACAACCGTTCACAAAACAATTACACTTCGATTGACAGCAACTTGCTTGGCTATCGTCATTATTATCGCCAGTGTTTATACTCAAAGAGGACATTTCAGAATGATTCATATTTCCCATAGCATCATGTTTCATATTGGTCATTGTGCTATTTATTGAATTAGACATTGATTGAGACATTGTCGTCATGTTACCTACCATTTTATATACCATTAATGAGGACGCAGTCGCTTGACTGATAAATATCAGCAAAAACAGCATGATCATGGTCTTATGTAAGGACGTTATATGCATTGTACTCAAATTTTTCTTCAACTTTAGATTCGGATTTTGATTCAATTCAACAAACAAGACCGAATAATACGCTGAAAAATTCATAAATTAAATGCTTTTATTTAGCCTTGCATGGCTATTCGGCATAAATAAAACGATAAACGCACCAATAAATGCAGCAACAGCGGCTAATACAAAAGTGTGTTCAGCACCTTTTCCATCTAACCAAAAGATTCCAGCGGCAAAAGCACCTATTGCGCCACCTATGCCATATACACCACCAATATAAATAGCTTGTGCCCTTGATTGTTGATTCATATCAAAATGTTGCTGTAAAAATAAAATGGAAGCACTGTGAAACAGACCAAAACCAGCGGCATGTAATAATTGGCTAAAAGCCAGTAAGTATATATTTTCAGGATATTTTGCCATCAAAAACCAGCGAATAGCCGATACAAAAATACTAAATACTAAGACCGATTTAATATCAAAATGCTTAAATATTTTCCCTGCATTAATAAAAACAAATACCTCAGCCACAACACCTAAACCAATCAATAAACCAGCAGCGTAAGCAGGATAAGAAAAATCACGCAAATATAATGCAAAAAAACCATAAAAAGGCGCAAAACTAATTTGTAAAAAAATGCCTGATAAAAAAAACAAGGCAAAACGCACCGTAAGTAACTTACTGACAATAGACGATTGTTTAACTATGGCAGAAGTTTTAATAGTGGGTTGTTTAAGCCATAAAGTGGTTAACCACAAAAAAAATAAAACAAAGGTCCCCAAATAAACAAAGGCTTGCCCTGAAAAGGCTGCAATAATTTCACCACTGGCAACAGCAAGTACAATAAAGCCAATACTGCCCCACAAGCGAATACGCGCATAAATTTTAGCACTTCGACGAATGCTATTTTGAGTCATCACTTCCATTTGCGGTAAAATAGCAGACCAAAACAACGTTAATAGTGAAAGAAAAAGCGTGACTAACCAATAACCATCAAGCCATGCGAGCACAACAAAAGATAAGCAGCTCAGCAATGCCCCTAAACGAATAACGCTAAGTTGCTGCCCTGTTTTATCGGCAAACATTGCCCACAACGAGGGACCAAAGATTTTAGTCGCTGTCACTATGGCAAGAATTTCGCCAATTTCACGCGAATCGAAATGTTTATCATCAAGGAATAATCCCAAATAAGGTATAAACAAACCGGCTACGGCAAAATAGAAAAAATAGCTCGATGAGAGCTTTGTAAAAAGTTTAGTCTTAAAATAAAAAGGCAAGTAAACGAAGATCCGTGACTGTTGAAAAATTAAATTAACGCTATTAGAACGTACAAATGCAATTTCTACCATTATTTTTTGCTTGATAAAGCGCTTGATCCGCTCTTTTTAACATAATATCAGCATCAGCATCAGTATCAGTATCGTCGTTATTGAATTGATAGCTTGTTATACCAATGCTTAATGTTATATGTGGAAGTGTATTACTATAAACATGAGCAATTTCGCTTTTATTAATATTGTTCTGAATATTTTCAGCAAACATTTTTGCGCCATCTAGATTAGTATTAGGTAAAATAAAAACAAATTCTTCACCACCATAACGAGCAACAAAATCATTACTACGTTGTTTACATAAATTTAAAATATTGGCTACTTGTTTCAAACAATCATCACCCGCTAAATGACCATAGTTATCGTTATACAACTTAAAATAATCTATATCTATCAACAATATAGACATTGGCCATTGATTACGTTTTGCACTATTTAACTCTTGTTGTAAACGTTCATCTAATGAACGTCTGTTAGCGATCCCTGTTAAACCATCGGTCATAGAAAGTTGATGTAAAATATTTTTTTGCGCTTCAATTTGATGAGCAAAAAAACTAAAAGAATTAGCAATATCAGATATTTCATCATTCCCTTTTATATTTATCGATATATCTTCCCCTGATAACCTCGCTAATATTTTATTATTTAATACCAGTAACCTTTTCACAAAGCGATTTTTAATAAAGAAAATAACCCAAATTAACAGTACAAAAACAATAATTGATAGCACCACCATAAATGTTGCTTGTTTTGAGATACGTATAGAGGTGTTCTCAGCTTCATTTATGGTGTATTTATTGGTTTTATATAATTGAAAATCCGCCACACCAGCAAAGTCATCGGCAATATTTTTTACAAAATTACCACGCCCTCGCACACGACCAATTAATCTTAACTGCTCTATTCTTAAATCAAACAAGCCATTTTTCCCTATCAATACTTTGTTTAATTTTACTGTGAGGTCTTTGGCAACTGATTTTTTTAACGTAGGGAAATGTTCAACATATTGATTTAGTTCTATCAATCCTTTTTTTGCTCGCTTTTCAATTTTCCTCACATATTGCAAACGGTTAATGGTTAAAGACTCTTCAGAATGAATAATAAGTTCAGAATATTTTAATATCCAACTGAGGGTATTGTAATGTTTAACTGTGGTAGAACTTGCCGTTTCAACTTCACTATTTGAATACATTAATAATTGTTCATACAAGTGGTACATTTGCTGAGATTTATCTATCAATATTTTATTTAGAATTAACCTTTGTTGTACTAATACATTCAAAGAAGATGCTTCAACTATTAAACTATTCAATTGATTTTCAATGGAAGTATCTATTTTTTTAGCCGTAACCACTTGCTCGATTTCATTAAGCCTAGATTGAATTTTTTGGTAGGCTATTCTCTGTGCTGCATCAGAATCAGCATTAACTAGGTTTTCAGTTAAAAATGTAAGTTCATTTATTTTATTATAAATTTTTGCAGAGCGTAAAATGTTAGGAATTGAATTTTTGGTTATTTGCGACAATACGTCTTGAAACTCATTTAAACGAAAATATGACGATGCAGAAATCATCATAAATAACACGACAATACTTATAAAAAGCAATGACATAATTATAGCTACAGAGGTGCGTTTTTCATTCTTTTTCATTGATTATTTCTTTTTTATCTCTGTTTTATTTAGTTCGCTAATAGCTAGGGTCTGTTGATCTTTCAGTTTATAGCTCTGTTGCACTTGAAAAAGATGGCAATCGAGGCGCTTAATGTAATGTTTGGTTGTTCCAAATGCACATTAAGCAACAAAGAGTGACACTTTTTCAAG
>Ga0316204_10003028_pt1 | contig 35344 bp, 11 predicted proteins | sample 6monrhotite_MG_2_FD_205661 | JGI IMG/M metagenome (GOLD analysis project Ga0316204, IMG submission 205661) | Microbial mat bacterial communities from mineral coupon in-situ incubated in ocean water Damariscotta River, Maine, United States -... | ecosystem: Environmental > Aquatic > Marine >... | reverse complement strand
TAGCTATATGAAAAGTGTTTGATTCACCAACCAGGTGAACGCAAAACTTTTCATTACGCTAATCAAACCAACTGCTTGCACTCTAAACGTGCGGCCAACTGATTATTCTAGGTTAAACCAGCTCAAGAACTGGGCGAACATAATTTTGCGGCACCACAAATACCACTAATTTAGCTGCGCTTAGGCAACGCGGTTATTGCAGCCCTCTAGGTAGGAGTACAAATGGATCTTCTGCAGGACCCAAGATATAAAGAAGCCCCCGTTTATTTGTTTTTCGAAAAATACATCATGGACGTAATTGGTGAGTTAGCAATCGAAAAAGAAGAGATATTGCAAAATATTGACCTACAAAATGTGTTCTGTACACAAGCGACAGAATGGCGCGATGTGGTCATTGAAGTATTACAACTTTCATCAACAATAAATATTGCGATTCTAGAACAATGGTATAAAGAACAGGAAAAAGTCCGATTTAGTCATACGGAAATTAATGCTAACCAGTTTAGTCGAAATTTTGTTGATCGCTATTTTGATGAAAATAGCTCTTTAGATAAATGGACGGAAAAAACGCTTGCCGATGCTAAAGCGTATATTTATGAAAGTCAAAACTTGGAAAAGGCTTAGAAGCTAATACCCTCAAAGAACCTCGCTCTTCTGAATACAACGCACAACATCAGATACACCAGGTTCTGTCACATTTGTCGATACCACACAAGCAATATCATTAAATGTATTTACAGTCACCCGCTTACCAGCATCCCGGAAAATGATACCTGATCGATCATTCATCTCCGCTGCAAAATCAGCATCAATAAACGCAACAATTTCAGAAACTGTGGGAAAGCTACTTTTATTGGCAATTGCTATCGCATAAGCGGAACGCGCCTTATCAATGGAAACCTCAAGCGTAATATTATGATTATCGTTCTGTAATTGCAGAGTGGATTGAGGTAATGCAACAACAGAAATAATTGCGAATACAACAACAACCATTGCTATTTCCACGACGGAGAATCCAACTTTTCTGTTAACCATGACATCTCCAAATAAGAGCGGATATCTAAGGTTATCGTTGTTTTAAAATTATTAGTTCAGTTGATATCTGTGACTTCTTTCACAAACCTTACCACGCCCCCTGCACGCGCAAGAATCCCCCCTGTTCCCGATAGTCATTCACTTGATACAGATTGTCGGAAAAATCTGTGAAGTTATAGCCGATGCCAAGTTTGGCGTGTTTGTGCGCCTGCCAAGTGAATTCCGAGAGCCAGCCGTCACGCTGATCGTTGGCAAGATCGACTGTCAGGCTGCGATACTCGGCTCCAAATCCCAGCTTCTTCGGCAGTTTGAGGTCCAGGCGATGAATCATCAGGATCGTTTGGCTGGTCACTGTGGGCAACGAGGCCACCGTTTCATCTTTAATCCGGCCCGCCAGTTTTTCAGTCCACGCAAGATAACCGGTGATGTCATAGCGCATGTCCAATGAAACCACGCTCATGCGGGTACGGTCTTCACCGGGATTGGAACCTAAAGGGCGTTGGTCTTTGATATGGCTATAACGACCTAATGCATTGAATTTATCATGGGTGATGGGGCGATATGCTAGCCCAATGCTACGTTCTTCAAATGCGGCTTCGGTTTTCTCTTGGTTCTCGTCCGTGGTTAAGCTGACGTAGTATTTACTCAATAAGGTATAGTCAGGGTTCAGTTTGAGTTCCAGTGCATTCTTGCTAAGCCATTGTGAACGCGCGATACTGCCGCGCTCTAAACGCCATTCCAGATAAGTGCTGGCTTTCCAGGCTTGTGGCTTGTTGTAACTCAACCCACTGCCCGCCACATAGCGTTTACTGCTGCCACTTTGTGCTTGAATATCACCAATCTCACCGAGCATCGTAAAATTCAGGCCCGGTTTAAGATCCCAGCTTTGTTGTGTGCCCACTACCGCAAGAGTGCGTTCATTGCTATTTGACGATGTGTTTGCCTGTGCGGTTTCTGTTCGCTCCCACTGGTGTTCGGTATAGACCGTGCCATGACCCAGCTGACTTTCTGATCCCACAATCGTGCTTTGTGTTTGTGTCCCTGCCGCATCTTCCTTGGCTTGTTCCATGAGATAGAGACGACGTTGGCCATCGTCGTACCCCACTCCCAGTTGTGCCGCTTCCCCCCGATCCCCCACACCGACTTTTCCTTCCAGCGCGATATGTTGCGTTGCTTGAATTTGCGCTCCCAGTTGGGTTTGATCATTGGCCTCCCCACTGAGTGTGAGTTGTTGCTCAAGGCTCGTGCTCAAGATGCTATTCCACTGCTTATCACCTTTAATGGCCAACAGGTTTTGCTCGTGAACAAGGGAAGAGTGAGATGCACTGCTCGTACTGTTTGCACTTGATTTGGCTTGTGTGGTGGTACGTTTGGTTTGCAACTCACTGGTTATGCGGTAGCTGTCTTGTTGGTGTAACCACTGTAAATTAGCCAGGCTGTTATAGCCTTTGATATCAAAGGTATTGTCGATATCATAACGCCCACGCAGTGAATCTTTTTCGGTGAGTAAGGCACTAAACAACAAGCCCGCTTTTTGATGACCTTGTTCCAAGAAGGTGCCATTCGTCAGAAAGTTTTCATCTGTCTGTTTCAGGTAGAATGCCGCGTGATAGCGATCTGGATTTTCTAACCACGCCCCTAAGTCGAATTCACCACCCAGTTTCCAGGCACTGCCCGAGCGATTTTGGCCCAGTGGATCTTCCATGAGTGGGTCTAGCTGATAGAGTGGTTGATTGCGGTTTTGCCCTAGGTAAGCAGTCACATTCTGCTGGCTACGCTGTTGGTAATAACTCAATCCACCATCATCACTTTGATAGGCATACCCATCCGTGCCTTCACTGGTGGCAAGCTCAAGAAAAACACGGCTATTGCGCTGCAGATCCAACGCGACATCCAAGCCTTTCAAAGTATATTGCCCCGTGCCTAAATCATCTTGCAGATAAGTGCCGCCAATTTGGAGATTTCCGACTTGTTGTTTAGCGCGCAGGCCAATACCGTGTTGGGCAAAAGCATCTGTTTCATATTCATAATCCACTTGCAGGGTTTGTGGATTGCCATCAAACAACCCGCTATCCGCCAAACGCTCATCACGGCTGAGATTTGACAAGGGTCGATTGAACAGCAAACGTCCTTGGTCGTAATCAATGGTGTAATCGTTGTTTTGATCCTGCGGGGTGCGAGAGAGGATTAATCCGGTTTCGCGATCACGCACAACCAGCGTCACTTGCTCACTGCCTTCAATTACCTGAGCATGGCTGAGATAATAGAGTGAACCACCGGTGGTGAGTATTTCATCCCGCACATGGATTTGATTGACATCACTGATGAAAAGATCCGCTTCGCTGACAAGAATGGTTTCTGCTGAGTTCGTTGTGTCTGCTTTTTCAGCGAGTCCTCCTACCCGAGCTTCATTTTCCAGAACTTCTTTTTCTGGCGCTTCATCTGTGGACACATTATCCCAACGCACTTGAGTACGCAAACCATAGAGCGACCGTTGATAACTGGCCAACTCCGTATCACTCCACTGCAGGGCAAAGTTCCCGAGTTTGGCCTTGAGGTGTTCACTCTCAACAGCTAGATAGAATTTACCCCGACTCTCCACGTCGTTCACCAGAGTACTTTCATCCCCATAGACGGGATACAGCGTTTCCGGATCAAGATTGGTGAGCAGTTGTTGGCTTTGAGAACGGTTCAAATCCTGGAACAAGGTATCGACTTCACCTTGTCCACTATCAAAAGCGGCGGTGACTAGGTATTTACCCTTCACCCAGCCTTTAAAATAGAAGGCCAAACGACCTTCAGCTACAATCTCTTTTTCTTGATCACTGCCAGTACCCGCCAGATAACCACTACGTTTCAATTGGCTGACTTTTCCATCGGCAAAAGCCATGAAGAAGTACGGCGCTTCATTCACCGTGACGGTACGTTCAATGACACTGACAAAGCCCCCTCGATCAGTGGTGCGTACTTGAAGGGTATTTTCTCCCGGTTGCAACTGCAAGCGCTGGCTGAACTCTCCTTCTTTATTCACCTCAACTTCCTGATCATTGATCTCCACCCGATAAGTATGTTCAGTTTTACCGGTAATGGTATAGAGTGAACGAGTGAGTAGTGCGCCATCGGGAGGAATACTCACTTCCATCGCCGGTTCAGGCAGATCAAAGTAGAAGGGGTGGCCATTACGATAGTGATGCGCCAAGGTCAGATCCAAGGTCGATAAACGACGCATGCCTTGCGGATTACTCATGACAAAGTAGTAACGATTTAAGCCGGTTTTCAATTGCAGGGGAAAACTGAATTCGCCCCGTAAATCCACCGTCACCGATTGGCCATTGATCGTGAGTTTGTTACCAGCAGTGGTGGTGCCGCGGAGTTGATAGCGAGCGGAGGTCTCTTCATCGAGCAGAGATTCAATATGCGCTAACCCCTCGATGAAATAGTCTTGGGTTTCCTGGCCATGGTAGAGCCAGTTCTCCGGCTCAGGGGCAATAATCGCTAAGGAAGGCAATTCTAGCTTCGCATCAACAGAACGCCCATCCGTATGCGTTAGCGTGAAGTGCCATTCATCACTGAGTGTGTTGTTATTGGAGTGATAATGGAAACGGCCCACTTGATCCACATTTACAGGCATGCTGTTCAAGGTAACGCGAGGACGTTGACGAATTTCCTGGATGAGTGTCGCCACTTCACCAATCACTTCCAGCTGACGAGCAATGCTGCCAGTATCGGCGATGTTGTTAAGATCAAGTTTATTCTCGTTTTGGCTCTCGTCCTGCCCCTGGGCACGGCTCTCACCATCCCAACGGGTTTCAATGCGCGCCTCATCTATCTCTTGATTGTTGATCAGAAAACGTTTTGCCGCCCTGGCTTTGCGACGCGCTAATACCACAGTTTCTTTCCCAGAAGTCGAGGCCCCCTGGATCAGCACCGAATCTTTTGGGAATTGGCGTAGCAAATTCCCCGCACGTTGTAACAACACTTTGCTATCGGCGGTAATGGCGGGACCACCGTTGAGAAAAAAGTGCTCGGGCAGTGTGATTTGAATAAAGGCGGCTTGTTCAACCCCAAGTAGACGCAACGCACTGCGTGCGCGACTGCCATCGCGATAACTTACGTTGAGTTGATAGAGATAGTGCCGATCTTTCTCCAAACGGCGGTTGCCTTGATCAAGACCAAACCACTTCACTTGTTTGGGGGGCTTACCTTTGCCCTCAAACGCATGGACCAATTGCCCTCCTGGTTGAATAACCTCTAATCGCCACTCGGTGACCTGGTGGGGTTGCGAAATAGCTAAGGAAAAATGTGCCGGATGGCTAAGCCCCGCATTGTTGTAGCTGATGACTTCGGTAGGCTGATCATCTGAGCGTAAAGTGACATCCGCTTTGGGCAAGGGGATCTTAATACCATTCACCAACAAACTAAACTGGGTCAACGAACCCACAAACTGCAGTGGCGAATCGGTGAGTGAGCGCTGTAACTTGGAGGCGGTTTTTCCAGCTTTGCCCAGCTGCTCTTTTTGTTCCACCACCATGCTACTTACTCCAAAGTTGGCTTTGGCCATAAGACCTGGAGTGACAGTGACCACTTGGGTCTCCGACGAAGTCAGTAGGGTACCTTTTGGTAGTGCGGTGATATCCACTTTTAACAAACGATCACCGGGCAGGATAGCAGGAAAGTGGTAGCGACCATTGTCATCGGTTAACGCATAAGTCCCGTTATCCAACACCACTTTGACATTGGCAACACCGAATTCACTCAACGCTTCATCTTGGGTGCCATTACCGTTGTGATCGTTAAACACTTTACCAATGATGTTGCCCAGATCAAACAATGGGTCAAACACTACTTCCACCGTTACCTCACTCTCATTGGAGATACGGCAAGTGTCACAGACATCTACGGCGTGTACTTGATTCACATAATCCCCTGGGCGTGCACCGGCACCCACCACCATTTGATAGATGAGAGTGACCGCACCGCTTTCGCCATTGTCAGCAATGCCATTGTTATTACGATCAATCATGGCGGGAATGGTACCGGTATCAAACACCAAAGTGCGTTGTCCTGTGGGGTCAGCTAAGACTTTATCATTCAACCGCGCGGTACCTTTGAGGTACTTGAAGTTAGGGGGTATCACATCATGTAACTGGGTGAGCACAATCTCACGACCCAAGGTATTTTGGATATCGATGCTATAGGTAATCACATCACCCACCACCGCACGACGTTTGTTGGTGCGTTTGGTCAGTTGCAGTACTTGGCCCTGAGTGAAGAGCAGTTCCGGTTTAGTGAGTAGCTCTATCCCATCCGCATCGGTGGCGGTTAAGGTGACAATACCACCCACTAAAGATTTGATGCGCGCTTCAACCAAGCCGCTCGTATCACTTTTTCGATAGGCCAGTTGTGTCTGTTCGATTAACTGTTTATTGGCTTTTTCGCTGGTGCTGATTGCGCTGCCCTGATTGTTAAGCGTGTCACTTTCTGCACCCGCAGGACCATAGTTGATGATATCTAGTCCTTCACGATCAGTGGTAATGGTCAGCAACTTATCATCCACCGGGGTGCCGTTGCTATCGAGCAGGGTAACCGCCAATACCGCTTCGGTCTCCCCATCAGCTACTACAATATTGGGAGCAATTGTAAACGTGGAGAGCAAGGGATCGGTTCCTAAGCGAATGGTCACGGTTAAGGTATTGCCATTCTCCGCATTGCCATCGGCATCACCCGCACTGCCGGCTTGAGCGGCAATGGTTGCGGTTAAGGTATCATCCACGCTAAACGAAAAATCACTACTGCCTATTTGACTGGGAGTATCCACACTGAAATCGAGTTGCACGCGGGTTTGGTCATCAATGATTTTGTCGCCCAGTTCGATGCGTAATGTCGTGTTGGTACTTTCCGGCGTGACACAAAACTCACCGCTTGCAACCGTAGGGCAGTTTTCGCCAGCCACCCATTCAACTGCGGTTTGACTTTCAACACCTTCACTCGCCTCACGATCTTCACCCACCACCACTCGTAAGGCTTGTAGATCATCATACTCACTCTCTTCAGGGGCCGAGAGGGTGATGATATTGAAACCGGTATTGCCCACGGTGATAGTGGGGCGCAGAAAGAAACTCAGTGCGCGATCTTGTTGGTTCACCGTGACACGCGTGGGATCGATTTCACCGATCACACTCTCCACTGCATCACCGGCCACGATAACGGTAATACTGTTTGCATCGTCAGCATCACCATCGGCATTACCAGCCACCGCCACAACCGGCTCAACCAAAATCGTTTCGGTATCATCAAGTGAGGCAACAAACTCCGCACTGCCGGCAGCATCGGCCGGTGCATCGGCAACAAAGACAAATTGCAGATGACCCGATACGGTTTGCTGGCTACCCAAATCGAGGGTCAAGACTGAATCCACTAAGGATTGGCAATACTCGTTGGCGCCAAGCGTGTTGATATCGGGACAACCGCTACCAGCAGCCCAAGTTGTCCCGTCAAGCATGAGTGTCTGAAATACGACATTGTCAAAAGCTTCGGGAATCAACAAAGAGATTTGATTAAACCCACCGTCACTGCCTTCGATCGTCGTTAATAGATCATAAATAAACGACTCACCCAGCGTACCAATCGGCACCAGGTTAGGACTGATCTCAGCCAACACCGCAGACACGGCCGGTCCTTCAAGCGTGACGGTAATACCGTTGTCATTATCCACAACCCCATCCGCATCGCCGGCAAGGACTGGTTGTGAGCTGATGGACAAGGTATCCGTATCATCCACCCGTGCGGTGAAGTCAGCGCTGCCGGGAACGCTTGGGGTATCTACCGAAAAAGTAAAAGCTATCGGAGCTAATGAGGTCGTGGCTTTGCTGCCCAGATCGATCGTGAGCATTTGACCGCTCAATGAAAAACAGTATTCATTCACACCGACACTGGGACAACTGTCACCCACACTAATCGCTGTACCACCCACGGAAACACTGTTCATTTGCACATTGCGGTAATCTGTTGGGAGTGTTAATTCAACACGATTGATACCTGTATCGGTGGCGGTGATGGTGGGTAGCATGATGTAACTAAAGCTTTGCCCTAAGGTATCAACCAGCACCCGTGTTGGGGTAATTTCACCGACCACACCTGATGCCGCGCCACCAAAGGCCCAGTTGGTGTTATGGCCGAGATCATCACTAGTACCGAGAACCGGGTAAATCGTCTCGCCACCACTGGCGTTACTGTCCACCACCGAAACATAGTCGATGGCTTGGGTGCCGGCATCCATGATTATGAACCATTCCGTGCCAGGCACCGATGAGGATAACGATAACAACTGTCCCGGCTCACCGGATAAGCCAAGATCACCGGCCACGGTAAAGGTATCACCTGCCGTGAAGGTTAAGCTATCGGCGACAAGGGAAGACTTGGAGAGATGATGAAAGATGGTGGAACCGGAAAGGGTTTGAGAAATCCCGTTTAACAGAAAGGTATTCGTACCAGCAGTATAGTTCGCACTGTTGTTGAGTAACCAGTTTCCGGTCAGGGTGATGTTGTTATTGCTAAGTAAAGATCCCGAAAGAATACTGAGATCACCGTTGACGGAGAGATCCGCGGTTTGTGTCCAACTGCCAGGGCCATTAAAGACTAAGTTGAAATAGGCATATTGCGCGGCCAACGAGGGATAGACACCTGCACCATCATATTCCACCGTGCCGGAATCGCTATCCATACCGCCCACTAACGTCAAGGTCTCACTACCTTGTAAACGCAACACACCATCATTACTCAACACCCCATTTACACCCAAGGCGAAACTGTTGAGATCCAATGTACCCGCACTTATCGTTAAATCTCCAACCACACTTTCTAATGCACCCAGTTCAAAAACGCCATCACCATCGCTGCTGTTGATAATAAGATTCTCGTAATCCCAGTCTTTGAGGGTGTAGAGACCACTGGTACCAACATAATTCACTGTACTACCAGAAGAGAGTGTAAAAGCTCCCGCAGTAACCGATTCGTTACCATTTAATTGCAACGTGCCATTACTAGTAATATCCAAAGTATCAAGGACATTAATATCAAACCCATTAAGATCAAAAGTACCGTTCGTAACCGTTAGATCATGACCTGTATTGGCAAGTGTAAAATTCCCATCAAGAAAAACAGTACCCGTTGTTTTATTGATATCAATTAAATCGCCTGGGATTTCCGCAACACCATTATTGCTCGAAATAGTTTGATCGCTAGAACCATCTAGAACAAACTTTAATGCTCCTGAATGATTAGTGTTACTAGTATCATTAAAAGCAAGATCACCAGCAACATTTATAGTGCCTCCACCTCCTAATCGAGATGCTGAATCAATTATTAAATCACTATTTACATCCCATGTGTTATTTACATAAAAATCACCTGTGCCGTCATTGATCTGAATAGTAATAGGAGAAGTAAATTGGGTAGAGCTATCATCAATAAATTTATCGTAGCCGGAAAAAATTAAAGCAGAAAGCCCACTAATATCGACTATGCCACTGGTATAAACCCAACCTTGTGTGCCTGTACCACCACTAATATCAATATTATCTTGGATAATTAATGTAGTACCACCAGTTTTAGCAATGTTGATAGCAGGTATGGAACCCGTACCACCACTTGCTGAGAGGAGTTGGTCCGTTGCTCCATCAAAAACAAGCTCTACATTTGCTGAATTACCTGTCGTATCGGTTGAAAGTAAATTACCGGATAGATAGAGCTTTGCATCTACTTGCGTCCAAAAACGATCTACCTCAATAATTTCCAAATTACCATCTAAATCAAAATCGGAGTCGAAATATAATTGCCCAGTCAAGGACTGATTAAGACGAACATCACTCTGCCAAGTAAGACCATTTAAATCGATTGTTTTACTACCTCCACTCAGTTCAAGAAGATCTAAGCCCGAGAAATCAACACTACCGCTTACGTATTCGATTCCTTGCCCGCCACCAATTATCAAGTGATCTTCGAGAAATAATGTTCCACCAGACTTTTCTATCCACAACGATGGAATTGCTCCACTGCTATTAGATGCAGAAATAGTTTGATTAGACGCACCATCGATTACGACCCAAACGTTATCACCTACATCTGTGTCAACCGTATCGATATTTCCAGCAACAGTTAGACGTTTGCTACCCGTAGTATAAAATCTACCAGTACCGGTTATTGTTAGATCTCCGTCAACATCAACATCGCTTAGAAACATAATCTGATTCGTGTAGCTATCAAGAAATAGGTGGTTTAACGTATTTGAAGCAATATCAATATATTTATTCCCACTCCCCCAAAATCTTATCGTTCCACTGTTATTACTAAACGTACCTCCTGTTAAATGTAATTCATTCAAGACACTTAATGTGCTGCTTGTTGCTGTTAAACTACCTCCACTTTGAAGAAAAACTCCAGTTACATCAATCGACGACGAACCTCCGGTAAATGTGCCATCACTTATTGTTACCGGGCCACCGATAGTAATCGTAGAATCTCCCCCATTAAATGTTCCGTTACTTTGAGTGAAACCAGAACTTCCAACTGTTAATGTTTGCCCACTTTGTTGAGTAATCGTACCTGAGTAACCGCCAATGATTTGCATTCCTCCCACATCAACTGGAACGTCGATATTTGCATCGACGTTATAAGCGGCGGTGAAGAGAGCCACCTCTCCCGTGCCTGGAACAGAATTTCCTAACCAGTTAGTGGATGTGTTCCAATTAGAGTCCGTTGCGCCCGTCCAAGTAGTAGACGGCATAGGATCAAACGACCACGCGGTGTTGTTTCCCGCATTAATGCTGTTTGTTCCAACGCCGTTGATAGTGCCTCCGTTCGTATTATTGGAATCGGACACGGCAAGATAAGAGATATTGATTGCGCCTTGAGGGTCAATATCCCATTGGTTACCTAGGCTATCACTCTGTAAAGTGAGATAAGCGTTATTCGCTCCCTGTAAAGTTAAATCATTACTGATGGTTTGTATTGCGGTGTTATCGAAAGTGATGCTAGCAGGTACGGAGGAGATTTTTGACAAATTATAGAATGTATTGGAACCGGTAATTGTTTGTGTGACACCATCAAGAATAACGGTTGATGTATCCGCATTGAAAATACCGCTTGAGTACGTCCAGTTCCCGGCAAGATAGACACTGGATGAACCTAAATTTAAGGTTCCAGACGATAATGTAATATCACCGTGAATATCTAGATTACCAGAAAGGTTGACTATCGATACCCCACCTATACTTATTGCTACAGCGGCACCGTGAGGAAATGAGGTGCCACTAGAATTAACACCTATATAATTGGTGCTGATAGCGGCAGAAGCTGAAGAAACGCTAATGCCTGAACTGCTATTTCCTGCAATAACATTCGCCTCACCAGCAGCTACGCCTCCTATAGATACATTTGTCGCACCAGTTGATACTCTAACACCGGTGCCATTTTGTATAGCTTTGTCCTCAGCGTTGCTCAATCCTATAATATTCCCATGAACTGTCACACCATCACTTCCAGCAGTTGCAATTATTCCATAAGTTGAGTTACCAGAAATAATGTTTCTTTCACCAGCAGAGGAGCCTCCCAATGTAGTGTTCGTTCCAAATATAGAGACTCCAAAAACATTATTGAGTGACGCATCTCCTGTTGCGTCAACACCAATGTAGTTATTCTTTATAACTGTAGAGTCAGCTGTTGAATGAACATATATTCCACTCATATTATTTCCGGATATGATATTCCGCTGCCCGTCTAGTGCTCCACCAATGGAATTGTTATCTCCTGCGATGTAAACTCCTCTGATGTTTTCGGATGAATTTAACCCATCTGTGTTACCAATGTAGTTACCATAAACAAAATTGGAATTCGAATTGATGTCGATACCATGCGCGCCATTCCCATGAACTCTATTACCTTCCCCAAGCGTTGAACTACCTACGGTATTGTCTCCGCCAATAGTATTATTTGTGCCACTTGTGATATTAATTCCATCGCTAGTACAACCAGTGATTTCTAAACCTTTTATTTCGTTATCATTTGAATCAATAGTCAAACAATCTGAAGCAACTCCATCCCCATTGATTGTTACACCGGCATTTGAGGCATCAATGGTGATATTGCCTTGAGTAATAGAAGGTAAATTTCCAGTCAAAGAAATCGTCGTTGGTGTAGAAGGGGGGAATGTCGTAGTGTTAAAAGTAATTGTATCTGTCGCTGAGGAATTTTCTATTACATATCGTAAACTACCTGCAATTGATTGCGTTGTGCTATCTAAATTGTTAGTGACAATCGGCGTAAACCCGAATACCCATTGAGGACTTAAAAATACGTCGTCATTATTCCCCCCAAGGCTAAATGAATTAGAGGCATAAATATCATTACCTGAAGCATGAGCATCATAAACATTGAGATAAGTGACCGATTGATCACCAGAAGTCACATTAAATGTATAAAAGTCCGCCCCATTGGATTGGATTGTTAGTAAGTTCCCCGCTGCTCCAGACAATGACAAAAAACCATTTACTGTCTGAACGCTATTTTCAGCGATTGTGAAAGTATCCGCAGTTGCTACCGTTTTAACTACGTTATAAAAAGTATTGTTACCTGCAATAGCCTGCCCAGTTCCAACAAAGCTCACCGTACCGCTGCTTGAAGTGAAGGAACCACTGTTATTTAAGCTTCCGCCCAGTGTGATGTCGCTATTTGCGGAGACTAACGTTCCTGTTGAACCAATAACAATAGAATCATTGACTGTAATGTCAAAATCACCTAAATCTAGCGTACCTTGAGTCACAAATAGATTTTGGCCAGCAGCGTTAAGCGCATTATCAATTGCGCTTAACAGCGTCACAGATCCAGACGACTTATCTATCGTAATATTACCATCACTAAAGTCTCCAGTGCCGTTTACATCGATGGTTTGATCAACAACACCATCAAGCGTAATAGAACCGGATCCTGAGATTGAAGTTTCTGCACCATCAATATTAAAATCTCCGGCAAGTGTTATCACCCCATTAATCCCTCCGGCAGAAATCACAGAAAGATCACCATTAATATCCAACGTGCCGGTGATACCAAAATTATCAAGTGAAGAGACGTCAATAACAACATCATTAAAATGCATTGTTGAAGGGGTAATAGATTTATTCCCTTCCCCAAATGTTATTGTCGTCCCTGTTGTTACAACACCTGACGCTCCTAACCCATTGTCGATATATTCCAGCCCAGATGTTCCATCAATATGTAAATGATTTTGCAATGTCACGACGCCGGACGATTTATTGATATGCAAGCTAGGGATTTCACCTTCCCCCCCCGTTCCGTTTGCCATGACTATCTGATCATTCCCGCCCGTCAAAAGCAGTGTCCCGTTAGGAGAACCAAAAGATGTGTCCGCAGTATATACATTTCCCTCAACGGCAATGGTATCTCCATCTACGGTATTAACTGTTTTAATCGTAAAATCATTCTTTACATTCATTTGGCCAGATATCGAGATAGCATCTACCCCAAGATCAAGCTCGACGTTAAATAGGTCCTGAGAGTTTGTACTTACTGTCCTGCTGGTTCCATTATCAAACATCACTGTTCCACTGTTATGATTGAAAGCACTCCCCACGAAAAAGTTAGTGTTACTGGCGATTATAAGTTCACCACTGGTTGAGTTAAAAGTTCCGCCAGAATAGATATTAAAATCGTCATTCACTTCAATTGTAAATATTCCCCCGTTAAATACGCCGTAGGTATGAAAGTCAGAATTTGTTGTTACATCTCCTCCTGGAGAAAAAGTATCGCCACCCCACACATAGAGACTAGTGTTTATCAACAAATTGCCTGCTGAAATAGAGTAATCTACATCTGGATCGCTGTATGCTTGTAATGCATCATTCATCAAGGAATTAGTCATCACTCCACTCTTGTCATTTCTCACAATAACTTGAGATCCATATATATTCAGCCCTGAAAGATTGGCACCATTTGAAACCGTAACTGTTGTTCCACTTGCGCCACCATCTGTATCAAGATACACAAGTAATGCATCAGCATCAGACACCATAGTATCGAAAGAATAGGCCCCATTACCTCCAGCTGTAACTGCCACCCCACTTTCTACCCCATTGACAACAAGTCTAACAATAATGCCATTGGCTACCGGAGTGGAACCTAAATCAGTATAAGCGACACCAGAAATAGTGACTGGTGTCGCTGTTGAAAACCAATTGAGATTATTCCCGCTATCTGGTGAATTAGGCGGTGAAATAGGCAATGAGATAGAGGAGTTGGTTACATTAGAATCTTGAACATCAAGGAAATTAAAGTTGGTTGTAAAATCAAAATTTAGATTAGCCCTGTTACCCAGAGAACTTGATCGTAAAAGAAGTTCATTTCCAACACTAGCGCCTTGGAGCATTGCATCACCCAAAAAAGTTTGAGTAGAACCGGCTTGAAAAACAATAGTCTGCGAACCAATTTTGATGACATCATTAAACGTTGTTGAACCATAAATCGAATTACTTGATCCATCAAAGGTAACAATGTTTCCACTGGCATAATAAGTTGCGTAGTTTGTCCACCTTCCCGCTATATTAATGTCAAAGAAATTACTATCAAAAACTCCGTTCAGTAAACTAAAATCACCATTCACATCCAGGTTAGCCATTTGAGACCAATCACCAGAACCTGCGCTATCAAATGTTAGATGATGATAGACATTACCCAAAGGAAAGGAAAGATAGGTCCCCGTTCCGTTGTAAATTACCGTACTTCCTGTTTGAAGATCCAGAGTCGAAGCAGTTACTGTTTCTCCTCCTTGCAGCTGAAGAGTAGCACCATCTGCGACTGTTAAAACATCACCCACTCCTGTAAGCGATAAATCAAACCCCGCTAAGTCTAGAGTACCAGATAATATCGATAAATCCTGCCCAACGACATCCAAGGTTAAATTGGAAATGAGTGTGGCAACCTCATCTGATTTGTTGATTGTAAACGTTCCATTTGGCAGGTCTCCACCACCAATACTATTGATAGTCTGAGCACCAGTCCCATCTAACGTAACAGCTGCAGTGCCACCCACAGTAGTGTCGGATAACGTTAAATCACCTGCAACAGTAATTACTCCTCCATTGACCTCATTCGCGCCACTTAACATAAAATCACCATCTACATTCATAGAGCCTGTGACGGTAAGAGCAGCACCCACCATATCAACTTCCACGTCGTTAAAAACAGTATTTGTATCATTGACAGTTTTGCTGTTTGAATTCGTGAAATCTATTTTACTATTCTGAGAAGTGGCATCTACATCTCCCGATGTATACAGCCAACCCGCATCACCTTCAACCTGGATATTATCAAAGATCGTTAGCGTACCGGTGTTATTGATTTCTATTGCGGGGATCGCCCCAGTGCCACCAAGTTTATTGGAATATAGCTCTTGATTTACACCGTCAAAAACTAACTTCCCAGAACCTGTAACACTCCCATCGGTTGTAATTACGTTATTGGAAACAAGAATGCTTCCGGTGTTAATATCGTTAACCAAGGTGATTGTAAAGATACCATCAACATCCATAGTACCGGTCACATCGAGTGAAGCACCGCCAAAACTCAGTTCAACATCATTAAACTCAGTAGTGCTATCGTCAATAAACGTATTGTCTGAGCCATCAAAAATTAATGCGCTGCTCAATGTTTTTGTATCAACATTACCGGTGACGAACGTCCAACCCGAAGTACCATCGAGTTCGATATTATCATCGATAGTCAACGTTCCACTATTATTTATTTCGATCCCTGGTAGTGCGCCGTTACCGTTAGCGCCATCCACGCTAAGAGATTGTACTCCGCCGTCAAACCGTACGACACCATCTCCTGCTACGCCGCCATCAGTGGTAATCACATTACCAGACGCAGCGATAACACCAGTATTAATGCTGTTTACCGCTGTAACAGTGAAGGTTCCGTCGATATTCATGGTGCCAGTAACAATGAGATCGCCACCGGACATATTGAGAGTCACGTTATTTAATTGTGCAGTGACTATATCCACTGTTCTAGTGGCAGGGCCGTTGAATAGAAATGTTCCGTTACCGTGAAAGAAGGTCGCCGCACCATTAATTGCTAAATCCGATGCCACTTCAGTGTTAGATGAAGTAACTGAAAAATTTCCTCCGGCAATATTGATTGGACCATTAAAGTCTAACACTGCATCGCCACCTGAAAATGTCCCATCCGCTTGGGAGAAGCCACTGGCACCAACAGTAATTTCTACGCCAGAATTTTGAGAGATTGTTCCAGAGTAACCTGCCTGTATATCGATACCAGCAACATCGGGATCATCCGTTATAGCAACATCCCCGACACCAGCACCATCAAAAATAGCTACATCACCAGAATCCGGCGGCGTTGTATCGTTGCCACCACCACTGCTTAAGGACCAACGTAAAGTATCATTGAAATTACCACTAGCCGCGCCGATCCAATATTTGTTGGCCGCATAAGCTTCGGAGCACAAAAAAAATCCAACCAACAGTAGTGTTGTCAGACTTTTCCAATGCCTAATATCGACGCCTAATTGTGATAAATACCGGCCAAGTTCCATGCAGTACTTTTCATCCCACCCCAAATTTCATGTGAAGGTTTTTAAATTAATTCCTTACCTTTCCGTAATTTATCGGTGATTTGATGAGAAATCTTGAGACTCCAAGAAAGTGCGGTCGGATTAAAATACTTGTCAGCATGTTGATAATAAAAGTTTTTTAAGCGACGGGGCTTAATAGCAGAGAGCAAAAGCGGATATGCGTCACACAATTATTTTGAAATACAAAGGGGAACGCAAACAAAAATCACGAAAAAGAAATGGAAATCGTGCAAACTTGTGAGAATTTAGTCACAAAATGTGAACAAAAAAAGAAATTGACTTTAGAGATTATTGGGGCTTGGTTAGCATAGCTACCGGAAACAAAATTTAAAACAGTCCTTCGAGAAAGAAGAAAATAACTCCATCAAAGCTTTGCTCTTAAGCACAAAATCACACAATAGAATAACTAAATATTATTTAGATACAGTGTTAATTTTATTGTTATTACCGGACCAAATAAGACGAACACGATTTGAAACGGGTATAAAATCAAAGCTATTAATAAGAGAAGCCGTGCGATTAACTGCAAATATCTGTGACACAGTGTCAGTAGCACTATTATAGTCAGCACTAAATAGTTGATGCCCAGATTGCGCATGGGAAGTACTCCACCCACGCCACGCAATAGTAAATTTATTATCGTTTGGACTAACAGCTTTCGGTTGCAAATAAGAGAATTGATCATCAAGAGCTATTTGCTGCGCCTCGCCCCATGATGACTCAAAAATATTAATCCAAATTGCCTCGCGCTGGTTATTATTCCATTTAGAACTATTCACATCACCAAAACCGATGGGCGTTTCTTGAGACCAACTCACCATTGCAGTACCGCTTTCATCAATGGCTATTGTCGGCTGCTTGCTATGTTCATAACTACCATCATCAGCTATTTTATTGATTGCTGCTGGTGCTGACCAAGTAAACGCTTCAGTATCGAATTGGCTAACAACAATCTTCCCATTAGCTGCTGTTGAATTAATGTAACTTTCAATGCCATCGATAAACATCCTTTGTACAAAAGCGTCATTCTGCTCCCATGTAGTCCAAAGGGATGCACTTTTAGCTGCAACGTCAAAACTTCCAACATCTCCCAGCCCATCGCTAATGAGCAGCGGAGTACCTTGCCAACCGGCATCATCAAAACGATGTGCATAAAGATTTATTTGAGTAGCGTCACAAATACTTGCTGTCGTGTCACACAAGTTACCTTCACCGTCTTGTTCGAGATAGGTTGATTTTGCTAACGAATTTAAACGAGTCCAAAGAGCAATACCACTAGTACTGTTAAACATAACAACCTTCACTGCTTCAGCAGAAGTTGTAGGATCACTTAACACCACTGAGCCAGACCAAGTTCCCGCACCACTATCATAAGCCGCTTGATAGACATGCGTTTGGCTCACACTCTCGGACGAATTATCTCGGGCAAGCCAAAGCAATTGTGCATCACCATCTGCATTTAAACTAACCGCTAAATCATTTAGTGTTGGCATTTCATTATCCGGCAAGGTCAACTGTTCAACCGTAGACCAGCTCCCTGATGAAGTAGAGTAATGTGCCGCATAAAGATTATATCCATCAGCCGCGTCACCAGCTACATCGCTGTCTTCTTGTAATTGTAACCAGGCGACAACACCACTGCCCGCTGAATTAGTCGCTATCGCAACATGTGATGTGGGGTAAGAAGAAAGATTGTCAGTAATAACTAACTGTTCATTATTGGCATCATCAAGCGGTCGATTACCGCTTTGTGTTTTTTGCCAAAACCCTGTTTGAAGTGTCTCGGCATTCAACCACGAACCACGACTCGCAGAAAAAACGCGTGTTTTTATACTAAGCCGATTGTAGATATCAACATGAATGTGATCCCCATGCTCATTATAATCGGCGACTTTTGCGTCAGTTCGATGAGTATCATTTGCGCTATCGTACGCTTCAAAAATTTCAGGATCAGGATTCATATCGCGATCAGCTGAGATCGCAGCATCGGTTGTATAAGGTATTAAGGGATTGTGTGCGTCGGTCAACACTTGGTTCACACGAACTTGCTGCTCCAGCTCTTCCCAAACCAGAATAACATCCCCATTTGCATTAGAAGAAGCTTTGCTCAGGGAGATGTGATCAGCATCGTGCAATTTGCTGGGTGAGGGCCAAGGATTATTATCATCGCTGCTTTTCGAACATGCCTGCAAAAAAATCAAAGCAACCGCACAGCAAGTAATCAAAATAATCTCTTTTCTCATTGAAACCCACGCTTAATCGTTCGTTGATGTTAGGTCTCAGCAAAGTATCAAATTTAGTGCAGCTGTACCAGCCCGTAATTAATTACGCTGGAAAAGTATTCGATTACCTTATGTTTTATCCTTATACCCTTTTGCCTTCTTCGTCCGATATAGGTAAATCGCAGCTAGAACAATCAGCATAGGAAAGGTTGGATCAACTAATGATGACCTTCCAGTGTTAACACTACATCCTAACTTGGGCATTGTCTCATTGCTAACCGCATAAACTTCCACTTTTTGGTTAGGATTAACATCTGGTTTTAATGCAGCAACACCACCTAAGAGCCGCACAACTCCGTCTGCTTTTCCATCGACATCATTTACACCACCGTCTTGAATAGTCAACATTAGACACGATGTTGCTGATTCCACGCCTGCCACATACTGATCACTATCCATGGCTGGGCAGAGACCATTCTCGCTATTTGCGGTATAAATACTGTTATTTTCATCTTCGACAAAACGCTTCCACCCGTCGACGTCATGAAATAGACGATATCTTGCGCCATGCGGTGCTACATTTTGCAGAGGAATAACAATCGTTGCTGATGCGCCAGTCGCCGGAAGTTTATGGATATCAACACTGTAGAGATCTTTTTCGTAATTATAATGTTCATCTTCAACAGAAGTTGCCAATGGCTTACTTCGAACGCCACTTGCATTATCGATAACAACACTATCAACCAGCACTGAATGTCGGCCTTGAGCAAAGGCTACTTTCCCTAATGTTGCTTTCATTCCGGTTTCAGTCGCAATCAACAGACGAGAATTTGCAACCACATCAACAGGCAACAGATTTTCAGCAATAAGGAGTTCCAAATAATCAGGTATCGAGTTGTTATTCTTATCACTCAATCCTTCATCCTTATCAGATATCCCATCGTTATCACTATCCCACTCCGCAGATAATTCTGGAATATCAATTGACACTTTTAATAATGCTGAAACTTCAATTTGCATTGCAGGGACTCCATCATCTGCAACAACAACATTAATCGCATATAAACCATCAGCCATTCCGATAGGTGTGAAGACAAACGTTTCGCCTGCATAACCTTGACTTGAAATAAGATTATTGTCTGTTCCACTCCAATCAATTTTATGGGTATCATCAACATTGGCATCGTGAATATTCAGCACTAGAGTTACATCACCACCCATAGGGGTAATTGTTGTTACTTCTGTACCTCCCTGAATAATATTCAACGATACATTCGGAGCAATGTTTCTCTCCGTAATAGTTATTATTTGCCGATTATTTGTCCCTAACACTGCGTTGACAGGACTCACCAAGCGTATATTGATTGTTTCATCCGCTTCAATCAAAGCATCTTTATTGACCTTGAAGCTTTCACTCCCTTCTAATCCATCTTCAATAAGGATAACGCCGCTCTTCAACGTGTGATCATCAACTGGGTCTGCAGTACCTGTCACTGCAAACGGAACCTCAACAGGATAGTTAATCGCTGGTCCACTCAATATAACAGTTATAGCGACGAAACTACCCTCTCCAACAATCTGTCTAGCTGCTATTTGCACCATAGGCACAATATTAACAACCTGATCCACAACGGCTTCGTTACCAGCTTGATCAGAAGCATACCACTGAATAATATTCTTGCCGGGCATAAACAAACCATCAGACATAGAGACCGCTTCGATAGATCCATCGATAGCATCAATAGCTATAGGTGCCTGTAAATGAACAGGCGTTATTGGACCTATGGCCTGCGCAAGAATCGCTTTAGGAACATCGAAAACAGGTGGCACGCTATCAATCGCAGGGTTTGTTCCTGCATTATATTCATCGATATTTAGTATTCCATCTCCATCAAGATCAGACTCTTTATCGTCAGCACTTAATGGATTCAATCCGAAAGCAAGCTCATACTCATCGGTCATGCCATCGTTATCGTCGTCCTTATCTTCATTATTTCCGATCGAATCACCGTCAGTATCTAGCCACTCACTTTTATCCAGCGGAAACGCATCGTTAACATCAAGAATATCATCCCCATCGTCATCAATATCTCGATTGTTTCCAACACCATCTTTATCAGTATCTATCTGCTCGGATGAATCTAACGGTAGATCGTCTTTTTCATCAGATACACCATCGTTGTCATCATCTTTATCTTCGTTATTTCCGATTCCATCTAAATCTGTATCCAACCATTCACTACTATCTAGAGGGAATGCATCATCTTCATCTTGATGCTCATCGTTATCATCATCTTTATCAGCATTGTTCCCAACACCATCGCCGTCAGTATCAACCCATTCACTAACATCTAACGGAAAGACATCAACATCATCTTCGACACCATCGTTATCATCATCAATATCTGCGTTATTACCAACGCCATCACCATCAGTATCGATCCACTCATTGACGTCAAGCGGGAAGGCATCTTCTGTATCGATAACGTCATCGTTATCATCATCATCATCTGCATTATTACCAATAGTGTCTCCATCCGTGTCGAATATCTCGTCAGGATTTAGTGGTAAATCATCCTCTTCATCCAATACTTCGTCGTTGTCATCGTCTTCGTCTCGGTTATTACCAATACCATCTTCATCGGTATCTAACCACTCTTCATCATCAAGAGGAAAAGCATCGTCTTCATCTTTTATTTTATCATTGTCATCGTCTTCATCGGCGTTATTTCCGATGCCATCTTCATCAGTATCTAGCCACTCGTCCTTATCTAACGGGAAAACATCCTCACCATTTCCAACACCATCTCCGTCTTTATCAGGATCGGTTTTATCACCAACACCATCGCCATCGGTATCTTGATAGTCAGTTGGATCGAGCGGTAAATCGTCTTCAGTATCGAGATGACCATCATTGTCATCATCTGGGTCGGCATTGTTACCTACTCCATCACCATCAGTATCTAGTTTTTCAGCTGGATCTAGCGGTAATAGATCAGTAATGTCTGGCTCGCCATCTCCATCATCATCTGCGTCGGCTTCATTTCCAATACCGTCACCATCGGTATCAATACTTTCAGAACTGTTTAATGGGAATGCATCATTGACATCCAATACACCATCGCCATCGTCATCGCTATCGGCATTATCACCAACGTTATCCGAGTCGGTATCCAACCATTCATTTTTATCTAATCTAAATGCATCTTCGGCGTCGGTCCAACCATCCCCATCATCATCAGTATCGGTATTGTTACCGATTCCATCACCATCGGTATCTATTTGTTCATTGATGTCTAAAGGTAAATCATCTTCCGAGTCAGAAACTCCATCACCATCATCATCGGCATCACTATTGTTTCCAATACCATCACCGTCGGTATCTATAGTTTCGTTTTTGTTTAGTGGAAATACATCATCTACATCAAGCACACCATCGCCGTCGTCATCCTGATCGGCAACATTTCCAGTTCCATCGCCATCGGTATCTACTGTTTCTGAACTATTTAGTGGAAAAGCGTCATTAGTATCAAGAACACCATCACCATCATCATCAAGATCTGAATTATTACCTTTGCCATCGCCGTCAGTATCAACGGTTTCACTGCTATCTAATGGGAAAGCATCACTATCATCGATAACACCATCACCATCATCATCTTGGTCCGCGTTATTACCAGTCCCATCACCATCTGTATCAAGCCATTCATCCGCATTTTTTGGAAAAGCATCAGTGGCATCGGGCCGGATATCGTTATCATCATTATCATCCGCGTTGTCACCAATATTATCATTGTCAGTATCAATGGTTTCTGAACTGTCTAATGGGAAATCATCAATATTGTCTGCAACGCCATCGCCATCATCATCAGTATCTTCATTATTCCCAATACCATCGCCATCAGTATCTAGCGTTTCATCTTTATCCAACGGAAATGCATCATTGTCATCTATTACACCATCAGCATCATCGTCATTATCACCATTATCACCAACGCCATCACCGTCGGTATCTACCCACTCAAGAGGGTTTTGTGGAAATGCATCGTAGATGTCGCCAACACCATCACCATCATCGTCGTCATCCGCATTATCACCAATGCCGTTTCCATTGAGGTCCGCCCATTCCAATGGATCTAATGGGAAAACATCCTCCACATCCAGATAGTCATCATTATCATCGTTAGGGTCAGAATTATTCCCTATACCGTCACCGTCGGTATCAAGCTGTTCTTCTGGATTTAAAGGCAGGTCATCATCTTCATCAAGCACACCGTCATCATCGTCGTCATCGTCGGCATTATTCCCAATAGTGTCACCATCGGTATCTATCCATTCAGAAGAATCAAGCGGGAAGGTGTCATCATCATCGAGATGGCTGTCGTTGTCATCGTCATCATCGGTGTTATTACCAACACCATCTCCGTCGGTGTCTAACCATTCATCTTTATTAAGCGGAAATGTATCGCTATCGTCTGGGATACCATCATTATCATCATCGTTATCAGTGTTGTTACCGACACCATCACCATCAGTATCTATTGTCTCATCTTTATCGAGTGGAAAAGCATCAGCAATATCGATAACACCATCACCATCGTCATCGCTATCTGAATTATTTCCTGTGCCATCGTTATCAGTATCCCACCACTCAGCAGCGTTAAGTGGAAAAGCATCAGTCAAATCTGGCTCTACATCGTTATCATCATTCGGATCAGTGTTATCCCCAATGCCATCATTGTCAGTATCTGTTGTTTCATCACTGTCTTCAGGAAAGTCATCAAATTCATCAATAACACCGTCACCATCATCATCAGTGTCACTGTTGTTACCGATATTATCGCCATCAGTATCTAGCCACTCATTGATGTTTAAAGGAAAAGCATCACTACCATCTGCGACACCATCGCCATCATCATCATTATCAGCATTATTTCCTTCACCATCACCATCAGTGTCTAGCCACTCTGTAGCATCCAAAGAAAAATCGTCGTAGGCATCCAACACATCATCGTTGTCATCATCCTGGTCAGCATTATTACCAATACCGTCAGAATCGGTATCTATCCATTCATCAACGTCTAGTGGGAAGGCGTCACTCTCATCTGCCCAACCATCATTATCATCATCAGTATCTGCGTTATTACCGACGCCATCATTATCAGTATCTGTATGCTCGGATGCATTTAGCGGTAAATCATCTTCACTATCAGGAACACCATCGTTATCGTCATCACTATCTGTGTTATTTCCAGTGCCATCTCCGTCGGTATCTATCCACTCTTGATCATTTAACGGAAATGCATCAACAATGTCTAGATGCCCGTCATCATCGTCATCGTCATCGGTATTATTTCCGATGTTGTCATTGTCGGTGTCCCACCATTCAGAGCTATCTAAAGGAAAAGCATCAGTGGCATCTGGCTCTTGGTCACCGTCATCATTTTCATCGCTATTATCCCCAATGCCGTCTCCATCGGTATCAACAGTCTCAAGAGGATCGAGGGGAAAAGCATCTACAGTATCGAGAACAGAGTCGCCATCGTCATCCTCATCCGTGTTATTTCCGATGTTGTCATTGTCTGTATCCCACCACTCAGAACTATCTAATGGGAATGCATCCGTTAGATCAGGCTCATCATCGCCATCATCATTAAGATCAGTGTTGTTTCCGATACCATCACCGTCGGTGTCAACTGTTTCAGTAGAATCAAGCGGAAAAGCATCGTCGTCATCTAGAACGAAATCACCATCATCATCGGTATCATCGTTGTTACCAATACCATCACCATCGGTATCTAATGTCTCAGTCGGATCAAGTGGAAAAGCATCGTCGTCATCTAAGACAAAATCACCATCATCATCGGTATCAGAATTATTCCCTAAGCCATCACCATCAGTATCAGTATCTTCAGAGGCATCTAAACGAAAGTCATCATTTATATCGAGTACACCATCACCATCGTCATCGTCGTCACTGTTATTCCCTGTACCATCGCCATCAGTATCCAACCATTCATTAACATCTAATGGAAAGTCGTCATTAGTATCTTCGTAGTTATCATTATCATCATCAAGATCGGCATTATTGCCTACACCGTCGTTATCAGTATCAGTATCTTCCGAGTCGTCGAGGGGAAAGTCATCATTTACATCGAGCACACCATCTTGATCATCATCAATATCACTGTTGTTACCGGTACCATCCAGATCGGTATCCAGCCACTCATCCACATCTAGTGGAAAATCATCATCATCGTCTAAGTACCCATCATTATCATCATCAGGGTCAGCATTATTGCCATCCCCATCTCCGTCTGTATCCAACCACTCATTAATATCTAATGGAAAGGCATCATTGATGTCGAGGTATCCGTCGTTATCATCGTCAGGGTCTAGATTATTCCCTAACAAATCACCATCAGTGTTTAAACACTCAGAATCATCCAGCGGATAATAGTCATCATCATCTAAACAACCGTCGTTATCATCGTCATTATCGCTGTTATTGCCATCACCATCGCCATCAGTATCAACCCATTCATTAACATCTAGTGGAAAATCATCATTTATATCTAAGTAATTGTCATCATCATCATCGATATCGGCATTGTTGCCTTCACCATCTCCATCTGTGTCGACAGACTCTGAATCATCCAACGGAAATGCGTCGATAGTATCTGGAACTAAATCACCGTCATCATCCTCATCAGCATTATTACCTTCCCCATCGCCATCAGTATCTAAAGTTTCAGAGGGATCAAGCGGCAAAAAATCTGTCGTATCAGGTTCACCATCACCATCATCATCGAGATCAGCATTGTTTCCAATTCCATCCGAATCAGTATCTGCCGTTTCAGAAGCATCATAAGGCAGGTCATCAATGCTATTAACAGCACCATCTAAGTCAAAATCATCGAATGCTAAATCGGGTGGAAAATCGAATTGTCCGGAAAAATTACTTCCCCAACAATAAATTTGATCATTGCTCAAAGCACAGGATTGATTATATCCAACGTCGATATAGCTTGGAGAAGTAACAGATGCATGAACCGTGGATTGACCGTTCGAATCTTTTCCCCAACAATCCACGCCGTTATCATCAAGCAAACAAGTATGCCCGCTACCTGCTGCTATTTGAGAAATGTTAATTTTTCCAGATGGGATATTTCGTTGACCGAAATCATTGTTACCCCAACAAGTAACACCGTTACTATCCAACGCACAAACGTGATCATTTCCAACCGCTACTTGTTTTACATCAGCCAGTGAAGGAACATTCGCTTCTCCTGAATTCCCTCCTCCCCAACAATGCACACCGTTATCATCAATAACACAGACATTCTGCCCTTCGGCATCCAATCCCCTAGGATTAATTAGGTTGATCGGTTCTTCAACTTCTGCGTCGCCTGATCCCCAACACGTTACCCCATTGTCATCTAGCGCACAGACAAACGTAGATCCCGCCGCTATTTCACGAGGATTCACTAAACTCGGAGCAAGCCCTAGCGATGCACCCCAGCAGGTCACCGCCCCACTATCAAGAGCGCAAGAGTGCAACACACCTGCAACAATTTGTGACGCGTTGTTCAGCCCGTCAGGTATAGCTGCTTTTCCAAATGAATTATTTCCCCAGCATGCAATTTTAGTGTTATCACGTGCGCAGGTATGCAGGTTTCCAAGAGAAATTTGATAGCGAGGAATGTGCGGGAGAAACCCAAATTCAACTTCAATGGCGTTACTCGCGCCATCACGATCAAAGTCTTCATCGGCATCAGATACACCATTACCATCAGTATCAATAATAGCGGGGTTTGTTCCGAGCTGTAGCTCGATACTGTCAGGCAGACCGTCACCATCGGTACCAGCCAGAATCTGAAGAGGAAGAACAGATAGGAGAAAGAGGACAAAAATAGTGAGTACTATCTTATTATTATTAATTGCTTGTAATGTACAACGCCGATTTGCCAAGCTTAGCAAAAGATCAAGTTTCAAGTTTGTGTAACACACAACCGTGACATTCCCTGTTTGAAACTATTTCTGCGTCTATTTGTTGGTATTATTATTTATCGCAAAAACAACTTATTTTTTATAGTTCGTTAGCGTTGGATGACGACTAAAAAACAAGCGCCCCACATCGATCATCCATAATCAGCTAATCTCTTTTTTTCTTTTTACCGTAATACAGATTAACGAAGTATTAACAATATTTTTATCGAATAAATAAGCATCATATTCGAAGAAAATAAAAAAAATCGACTACATTTCATTCGGGCTTAGGAACAATAATACGACGCTTAAAAGTATACTTCTCATGAAAAGCATCCAGCGATTCATCCACAATTAAACGTTTAAAAGCGTAGTCAATCCTTAACCATCGCTCCCTTAAATCCTCCGCAATATTTGCTTCTTGCAAGGATTCACTTAGCAACCCATGCCGTAAATCAAAAATTTCTTCGGTAATATACATGTGAATATGAGTTTGTTTTGGTAGCTTCCCCAGGTAATTTTTAGGGCCTCCCATTTTTTCAGCCATAAAATTTGTCTGCTGATTTTCGATCAGCTGCTGATCATGATTGTCGAAAAAATGTTTAAGCCATTCGTGTGCATACACCTTGTCATAGAATATTTTATGCACTTTTTCGAACGTAGGATAACCACCTAAAGCATCAAAAAGCGTTTCACTCATACAACCACACATTACCTACTACATTCGAGGTTAGTGTAAAGAAATCCGATATCGATATCAATGAAATTAAAAACATTCTTGGAAATTTGTCTTACCAATAAACAATTGAGAATCTTTTGGGTTTGGATTCCCTAAACTCAATCCCTCTCCAATAAACCCGAGTGAAAGCGTCGACTTTTAACGCTATCGCTCAGTGTTCTAAATTAAGTTTCAACTGCTTTTTTTAGGTTTAAAGTTCAAAAAGCTTTCGTCGTTACACATTATTAGAAAAAACGAGAATCAATCACAAGAGAGCTTTAATTCGAAGTAAAATTGTAACTGCTCAGGGTGTTTAGATTTTGTTCCAGAATCGCCGTTAGTTCGCACGGAATGAGGGAGCATATAGATATATGTGACCGATTGAGTACGAAATCACGGCGATTCTGGGGCAAAAGATGAATACGCTGAGTAGTTACGTAAAATTAAACTCTATTAAAAACTTATGTAAAGTAAAGATGAATAAAGCAAACGCAGAAAACAGAGATAACTCAAATGTTCTCTCCATAAACCCTGATTTTCAAAGTTTCAGTTTTTTTATGGATTGGTCAAATAGGCTTCAATTCACAGAAGGCTTTTCTGACCTTTACAAAATCGTATTGGAAGCGGTTCAAACAAAAACATCATATAACAACGCTTGGATAGTAGTATCAGATCCAGAAAACAAAGAGGAAGCCTATGTTATATCCATCGCTGGAGACAAGAAAGACAGCATTCTCGATAATTACCCACAATTTAATTTAAACTCTGATCCAATGCTCCGTGAAATTAAGCATTCTCATACTCCAGTAGTGGTTGACGACGCCAAAACAGACCCGCGAACAAACAAAGAGATTGTCGAAGCGCTCGGCAACCAAACAATTATTAATATTCCCATTGTCTTAACTGGAGAGTTTGTTGGTGTTCTTGCCTCAGGTTCTTTTGGTGACGAGGGAGTACTACCGCCAAGCGATGAAGATATCAACTTTCTCACATTGATCAGCCAATATGTAGGCCCTGTAATCGTACGCATTCTTGAACAGGAAAAACAGATTCGTTACCAAAACGCATTGAAAAAAGCAAAACTTGAAGCTGAACATACCAGTAAACTAAAATCAGAATTCATCGAAAATGTAACCCATGAATTACGCACTCCGCTACATGCCATCAACGGATTTGTGCAACTTCTCGAACTGGAAAGTGAGAATTTCAGCGAAGATCAAGTTAAGTATCTCGCCGATATTAATAAAGCAAACACCCGACTATTATCACTTATCGAAAACGTTTTAGACTTTGAAAGTTCTGCATCAGGAAACCTGGAAATTAGTGTCTCTGATTTTGATATTGTAGAACTTGTGGATAAATCAGTATCTGAGTTCAAAGAAGCCGTTGGGCAAAAGCATATTACAATCATCCAATCTCACACTGAGTTAGAAAATAAAAACATACGAACCGATAAAAAGCGTTTAAAACAGATCATTGATAATTTACTGAGTAACGCAATAGAGCACAACCGCGAGAACGGAACAATCAACATTAACATATCAACGGAAGCCGGCGAATTCATCAAGGTTTCGTTAAAAGATAGCGGTATTGGCATACCTGACGATAAAAAAGAACACTTATTCTCACCATTTGCACGAATAAACACAAACTCAGAAAAGCTAGGAGCAGGCATTAGCTTGGTTATTAGTAAGCAGCTTGCTGATGTGCTTAAAGGTGAACTAAATTATGAATCAACTCAAAATGAAGGTTCTACGTTTTGGATAGAAATCCCTGTTAGCATCTAATTTCAACAGTCAATCACTGATGGGATAGCGAAATTTAACTTGCTATCCCCGCCAAGAACCTCAATCAGCGACTCTCACCACGGTCTATTTTCACTACCTTCATATTGAATCCGATCACATCTTAACGGGAAAAAGCATCCTTCTGGCTTAGATGCCGCGTCAATATAACAGGGGATAATCCCACCAACGTAACACGCAGTAAGATAGAGATAAAACTCTCGATTAGAAAAGCCTTGGTCTGCAACTAGTCCGGCAATGACTGCAAATACATTCATTCGCATTCTTCTTCTGCTAGTAATAAGCCACTCTTCCACATCATATGCTAGCTGATAGTGAGCGCCGTTATCATACCCCAGCTCTGTTGCCAATTTAGCAATAGGTTCGACACGCTCATCACCATTAACTAATGGTCTACCATACCCAGCAAAAGATCGTTCTTTTTTTAAATAGGCCGAAAGAAATTTCTCAATACTTTCACCCCCATCGGTTGCCAGTTTGACTTTACGGATAAAATCAATGCATTTAATACCTGGCCCCAGACCATAAAGTGTTGCTTCCGAAGTAGCAATTGCTGCACCTAACCCTAACGCGCCAGTGCTCCGTGTTGCTCCCGCTAACGCACCTATCCGGTTATTCCAAAGCCTTGGATCGGGATAGCTGGCACACAACACCCAGACACCTTCAAATAGCTTTATCTGTTTATCATCAAGCATCCGTCCTGTAATGCCATAAAGAAAAACGCGCATCCACGGTTCATCGCCAAGTTCAGGAAAAAGATCTTTGCCTCGATATACGACACGTTCCCCCGCAAACCAAGCTCCCATATTAGTTTTTAACTTATCTTCGTGCTCATATAAAAAATCAACATTACTCATGAGATTCCAACTCCTTGCTCTGTTCACCACTTCGTTTGCCAATTATTTCTTCGGCAGGAGAATCAGCGACACAGTCTTTAGGATCGTTTGTTAATACCACACCATCACGAAAAAAAGGAAACTGCCGCCACCCCCCTGCACGTTGTTCTAACGAGTGAGCTAATGCACCAGGTAGTCTTAAAAACAGATAGGTAATTTCCGATTGATACTCATCAAACCCTAAATCAATAAAAGCGGCAGCTGAAACACCACTAAGCGCGAGAGGCATACCTGCCATTTCTTCTAGCTGACAACGATGATCAGACAACCATAACAATGCAGTCACATCGCCTATTTGAGAAAGATGTTCCAAAGTCTGTTTTACTGGCAGTGCACAATGTTCGGCATATGGATCAAATCCAGCTGTGTGTTCTGAAGAGGGCCAGACGTCATCATCTTCTGCTGCTTTCCCCTCTGCTTTTTCATTTTGAAAATAGTCACACCAACTATTTAAATCATTTGCACAAAAGTGCCAAGCTAACACAGCATCATAAACTTCGCGACTACCGTTAAAACTTCCCGCACCGATTCCTAACGCAGACATTAAGCAGGATGCGGATGTGGAGCCACCGACTGCGGCACTCATAGCGCCATGAACACTTTGATCTCTTGGGCCAGGGTTAGCAAGCGCAATCGCTAGCCCTTCCAATATTCTTTTATGCGACGAAGAAGGTTTTTCACCTTTAATCAATAGATATAGGTATTCAATCCAACTCGCTTTATTTAACATATCACCATATACATCGTAGCCTGCGCAAAAACACTTTTCAGCAACAAATGGATTTCCTTCCTGTGAAACTTCACGCCAGATTTTACTGCGAATATTTTCTTCGGCCATTACTCCCCTCCCGCTAGCACATTAACTCTTGTTTTTAATGGTGGCACTTCATCGGGATCTATGTACACATCCAGCAGTGTAGGACCCGACTTTGAACATATTTGATGAACATCCAATTCCAACATATCTTGAGGTGAACGGATCTGATAGCTCTGCACACCCATCGACTGGGCCAACAATGAAAAGTCTGTTGCCGGCAATTCTGTTCCAATGTTTTCTGCTTTCGCCAGTTTTTGCCCGTGCCTTACCATTCCTAACGATGAATCATTAAGTACAACAAATATGACAGTTAACTTTTCTACAATTGCAACCGTAATCTCCTGCCCAGACATTAGCATGCTACCATCGCCTGTCAAACAAACGACTGGCAAGCTACGATCAGCCAGCGCCGTCCCCACTGCAGAACCAATTGCCCACCCCATGGAAGCAAACTCAGGTGTTGTTCGAAAAACACCGCACTTTGTTGTGCGCCCACCTCCTACGCGTCTATCGAAAGGATGTAGATAATGAATCCCCCACAGCATACTATTACCTGTATCAGCTAAAAAAAGTGTATTCACTGGAAACTGTCTAGCAAGCTCTCGCATGAGTCGCTGAGGTTTTATTGGCGATGAGTCATCCAAATATTTATTCTCTTCTTCCAATTGAAAATAGCGTTTAGGTTGACCTGGTAATATTTCAATAAATGGAAGAATTTTTTCCAAATGTACCGTTTGAGAATTTGAGGAGGAAGTCAGTTTCACATTGAGCTTTTTAGCGTCGACATTTTTTGACTGCTTAAAGCAATCGTTCAAAATGTATTTGAATATCGATTCTATATCCCCACCTATCTGAAGATTGGCCATCGGTGATCGCGAAAAACATTCCGCATCGGAATCAACATGAACTAAACGTCGATTAAGGACAGCTTTACTGTTTATCCCATTTACTGCCCATTCGCCAATATTGCTACCGACAAGAACAACTAAATCTACACTTGAGTTTCCCAGTGTTTTGCCAGCGCTTTCATGCCCAGCTATACCAAACACGCCACGAAATCTCGGATGATAGGGATTCACAAATCCTTTGCCTCCCGGTGTAGTTACAATAACAGCATCGATCTCATCAGCAAGTTCTAAGATTGATCCAACAGCGCCACCAGATCGACGGCCTAAAACAAAAACCGTTTTCTTTGACTCCTTTAGTTTGGTATAAAACTGTCGTGTTTTGGCTTTGTCCAACATTAAATTGTTGTCCAACATTTTATTGAGGTCATATGCAGGATGGTTACTCTTTGCTGGCATACGAAGAATATTTAATGGAATGCTAAGATGAACTGGTCCCTGTGGATAACGGAATGCCGCAGTAATCGCCGCAATAATTTTTCGTTCCAGCTGATTTATATCTGAAACGAAACTGTTGTAGCGAGTACAATGTTCGAACATAGCCACGATGTTTGTTCCTGTGCACGATGATTCCTGAAACGCCCGTTTACCAAAATTTTCCATCGAGGTCTGCGCTGTGATAACCAGCATAGGAACACGGTTTTCGTATGCTGAAGCAACGCCAGTAATTAAATTGGTTGCTCCTGGGCCTGTTGTACTACAACACACACCGAGTTTTCCCGATAAACTTGCATAGCCATCTGCCATAAACGCGGCGCCAGTTTCATGTCGCGCGACAATTATCTGAATACCGTCACGTCGCTTATCGCGCGCCAGTGCATCAAATAATGGTTCTATCGCGCCACCTGGAACTCCAAAAACATACTCAGTACCTATCTGATTCAGATAAGCAAGCATTAGATCAGCAACGTTTGTTACAGTAATATCTTCAACAGCTTGTGTTGTTTGCTGTGCATCAATCAACATACTCTCGCTCCTCCTAAAAACTAAAATAATTCAATTCATCAAGTCAAAAACTGATAGTTAATTATTTTTATGTTTAATCTCCCGCTTATTTTTTTTGAAATAGCACGCAGCAAGTTCTTATCCATATCTTTTAAACCAGTTAAAAAATGGGAATTTAATTGTTTTTTGTTCCTATATTCCCAAACAATTCAAAGAGCAGATGGAATTTTAAACGAAGGGGGAATCACTCAGCATGCTTGGATTGAGGAATAAGCAATCTCAACGGTGACTAGGTAGTTCAGAAGCTAGAGTCTTTTTGACACTATTAAATTTTGTCAAATGACAGGAAGGTAAAGCCCACAATGCATAGGCTAAAAAATAAAACCAAACAAACTACAAACAGGAAGTTAAATGTTATTGCTAACAATAAAAAGTGAAAATAACCTCTTAGGAGGCTGTCCGAGAATAGGAAGCCTACTCGGCAACCGCTCCTGCGTCGCCTAAAGCGCCTACTGTTGGTGCCCTATCTTCTGCATCCATGCAGTCGTGCGGAAAATCCATTATGATCAAATTTCCCGATCCTTTTCGGCGAATAGCTACGGCTATTAACCTTAAACGATCAAAATATTTGATTCAAAATGGCTTCTCCTCGCTACAGCTACTATTCTCGGACAGCCTCCTAGTATTTACTCTCGCGAAATCTTTCTTGGATCTTCTCAATTTCAACACAGTTATTTATCAAAGCATCAACGCAATCTTTATCGAGCGTTTCACCAGCAAGAGAACTCAATGTTTCAATTGCTTTCTCATTACTCCAAGCTTTTTTATAACTTCGCTCGCTGGTTAACGCATCAAATACATCGGAGACCGCAACAATTCTCGCTTCAAGAGGGATGTCGGAAGACATTTTTCCCCGAGGATATCCTGTTCCATTAACGGCTTCATGATGATTTGCCGCAATATTACGCAATATATTGATACTGCTTATCTGGCCAAGACCAAAGTTCTCAACAATACCATCGATCATCTCACACCCTTTTTCTGGATGCTGCTGCATAATCTCACGCTCTTCTTTAGTCAGCGCGCCAGGTTTTAGAAGTATGTTATCAGGTATCGCGATTTTTCCGATATCATGCAGAGGTGCAAACATAAATACATGCTCGATATAATCATCATCAAGATCATATTTTTGCGCTAGAACACCGGCAATCAATTGACTGTAGCGAGCCATCCGCTCCAAATGAGCACCTGTTTCGGGATCTCGAAAATGAGCCATATGGCTAGTAGTTTTAATTGCAGCTCCCATAACTCTAATTAAAGAAAGCTCATTAATGATTATCGATGAAATTAAATGTGCATAAACATCTATCTCACCTAACACTTCTTCGGTGAAAACACCCGCGTCATAAGAGTTAAAAAAGAGGAAACCAAAAAAATCGTTATCATGAAACATCGGCAATGTATAACTTGCTGCGTATCCTTGCTTATTGATCTTTTGAGTATGTGTTTTATTATTCTTTAGATTGCCTAGCTGATTAATAATTCTCGGCTGTCGCTTTTTTACAATTTCCATTAATGACCGAGACTCCTCCAACAATGCTTGATACTGCTGAATGGGATTATCATCCCCACTGCTGTGTAAAAATGTCTTCAGAACTTTGGTTTCTGTGTCATAAATTGTCACCGCAACTCTGGCAATAAAAGGAAATCTTTTTTTTAACGTATTGTGAACACCAACGAGTTTCTCTTTGAGCGACAAATTATTATTTAGAAATGCAAGGTTGTCAGTATGATCAAACATAGAACTATCATCACTTTTTCATTGTGTTTCGCAGCTTGACTAGCTTTCTCATAAATTTGGAATGGGCACTCTCTTTTTCAAAACTACCACACTCACACAAATGGAATACACTAATCAACAGAGGAATTTTTAAAACATGGTGCAACATATACAGCAAAATTAGATCCAGTCACCTCGACCATTTAGAATTAAAGTCTCATTAGAATAGTAGCCTAAAAACAAATGATTACAATCTCTGTTAATAGTACTCAATTGGGTTAGATCAATTTTTGTATCATCAATACCTTGTAAAGAAATGTTAATTAATTCTACCTTAGTGCCCTTTGGGTGAACCCCATTGGGTTTATGGCCGCAGCAAGCTGCAGGAGAATCCAGATTGATATACCCAGAGCGTTTGGGATTTAGGTTTTAGAGTGCTTCATTTTTTGTGCATGGCAAGGCGCGATGAAGCTACCGCGTCCTGCTTTCGCCCCTTGCCTACATCCTTATAGGCAACGCAGCATAGCCATTCTATGTAAGGAGGAGCAACGCAGTCATGGACAAA